>Ga0247611_10004700_pt1 | contig 18706 bp, 20 predicted proteins | sample 177DNAGHGhighgp2_FD_192422 | JGI IMG/M metagenome (GOLD analysis project Ga0247611, IMG submission 192422) | Sheep rumen microbial communities from Palmerston North, Manawatu-Wanganui, New Zealand - 1770 DNA GHGhigh gp2 | ecosystem: Host-associated > Mammals > Digestive system > Stomach > Rumen... | reverse complement strand
TTCCTATGTATTAGGAAGATCATATCCTTTTTTAACCCTGTTGATGAATACTTTCAAGATTTCCTTGAAAGTATTAGCAAAGACCACATTGTTCGGGTCTTTGGGGATTTCTACGTTAATGTAGAAATCGGAAAAATCGGCCTTGTTAAGGTCGACGGTAACCCCAAGCGGTGTGGGGCTGTGAAGCAAATAACGTGCCATAATATTTGTAGTTTTTTTTTATTTTAGTTTGGACTCGTCAATGGCGAGTTTTATTATTGTTAGAATGTTATTGGAGGGATTCTCCATCATCATCCTCTTTAAATTTTCTAATTTTATTTTCTCCTTTACTTCAGGTGATAATTCACACCGTCTGGAAAGGAGATGAATGAAAACGCAACTGTGACCGAGAAGATCTGACACAGCAGAATCTATTTCATAAGAGAATACCTTTTTCTCCTGGGAAACATCCCAAGAATCATAAGTATTACCCTCGCTAATTCTCGGCGGGTTGGTTTTATAAAGCATTATAATCAAGCGCCAGAAGTTAATCAGAGGTAAATCTGATTTACCTTCAGGCATTTCAATATTAAATGCTGGGGATTCAAAAAAGTCTTCATAAAGTTTTTCAACAACTTCATAAAGGCAGGAATTAAATCCCTGTTTTCTTTTTCGAAAAAGAAAACCATTTTCATCGTAGTGAAGTGGATCACCCCACTCGTGATAATCTTTCTCGGCGTTATAATAATATGTAATAACGCAGTCATCACTCATCCAAATGATGAACGAATGATTGTTGTAGTAATATCCATACTCTCCCTCTTTTGGCCTATTAAAATAGGCTATAGGGAATGTGGGATTACCACATTTTGGTAAGTGTTCTGCTGAAACACTTACACAAGTATTATCTTCCTGGCAATAAAGCCATTTAAGATAACAATACCGATCGTCATTTTCGTATATGTTGTATTCACCATCTTGGTAAATAGGACGGTAATGTTTGTTTTTGACTATCTCTTTGATTTCATCTTTATCAAAGAAAACATCGAGAAAGTCTTCCCTAATAAAGAGATTATCCTTTCCTTTACCAATTATTGCAAAGCAATAATCCTTTTTAGTCGGGTTAAGGATACTCTCATAATCAGTCCTCAAGAAAAAAGCACCCTCAAAAGGTACTGTTTCTTGTCCTGACAGGCTATGTCTGGTCTTAACGGAAAATCCGTTCCAATAATAGCCTATACCAATGCCCATGTGTTGTTTTTTGGCATTGATAAGATCATAAATAGGGTGATTTTCACTATCACTGTTATTTATGATCTGAATAAAATCCGGAAAATCATTCTCAGATTTTATTCCTCTTACTACGGAAGACGAAAATACTCCGTCTTCCGTAAAAGTAAATTTTTCCATAATGTTGTAGTTTTTATGTTAATAATCATGAAAAATAAATGAAAGAGGTATAGACAAGCATCTATACCTCTTTCATAAATAAGGGTTTAAAGGAATGAGAAAATTAGTTGTTTTTCTCCGTTCCTTCTTTATCCTTCCAGTTGATGGAAGGATAAAATCTTTCAATTTCTTTTACGGTATTACCAAAGATCACTTCTTCGATTTCAAGTGTATCTTTGTATGCCATTGGTGACTCATCAATGGTCTTCTTTGTTACTGATGTAGTCACAATGCCCTCCATTTCTTTCTCGAAGGAAGACATGGAGAACTTAAGAATTTCATTAATTTCATCGTCTGTGAGATTACCAAAATCCTTTTCATACTTAGCCAGTATTGTTAAGTTCTCATCGGAGAAGTCCAAATCGGATTCATACTCCTCTTTTAATTTGAGGTATTCTTGGAGTTGTTCCGCTAACTCCAACCTTCTGTCGGCTTCCTTTCTGGACATGACACGTCCGGCACCATGTGGTGCCGATTCACCCCATTCAGGATTACCGAGACCTTCGGCTATTACAACACCATCTCTCATCGAGAATGGGATAATAACTGTTTCGCCTTTCCTTGCCCTGATAGAAGATTTTCTCAATGTTCTATCTTCAAGATCAACGAAATTATGTGTAGTAAATATAGTATCTACAACACGGACACTATACTTACTTAAAATATCTGTAATTATTCTTTGAACAGTCATGTGATTGTACCTTGCATAAAGTTGCGCAAAGCACATATCCTGGAGATAACCTTTCATATTATCTCCCTTCAAATAACCGTTCATGAATCCTTCTTCAAGCTTCTCGAACTCCGTCGTGAGATACTTGGTGGATTCTTCTTTAAAGAACTTCATGTCCTTTCCTTCGGCCTTGTATTTAGCCTTGAAAGCTTCCATGAGTTCCTTTTCTTTCTCTTTCCTTTCTTTCTTAGAAAGAGGATTGTTTGAAATGTTCTTCCAGTAAGTAGCTACAGCAAGACCAAATCTTCTTGATCCAAAGTGAAGGAAGAAAGCAGCTTTCTTCTTATCCTTTGTCAAATCATACTCCAGGAAGTGGTTTCCGCCACCTACTGTTCCGAGTGATTTCCAAAAGACACCTGGATCAAAGTTATTAATACGTTTAAGAAACGCATTAATCCAGTCTTCTGATACACGTACAGGAAGATCACCTAACATTTCAGGCCAAAGTTGCCTGTATTTGTTAAATTCTTTTGTTATGAATTTTGTAAATTCATCAGTTTTCACCTTTGAGTTTTCGTGAAGGTGAAATCCCATTGGCACCTGTTGAGATACCTTGTGCTCAAACTCGATAAGCTTGTCTTCAGAGACAGGTTTGTCGAGCATCATTCCTGATACTGTACAACCTACATCAACCCCAACATGGAGAGGGTTGATGTAGTCGCCTATAGTTGCAGATAGGCCACAAGGACCAGCCTTGCCTACGTGGGCATCTGGCATAAGATAAACCGATTGGCCCTCAAAGGCTTTCGAGTTTATGATGTCGTCAACCTGTTCCAGTACACCAGGATCATAGGTCCTTACATACGCTTTACACGTAGCGTATTTTCCCTTTTTTACGAGAGGGAGGGTACCCTCATAATACAAATTAGCCATAATAATATTTATTTAAATTAATATCTAGAAAAATAAAAAGAGAGTATAAAGCGGGATGCTTTATACTCTCGAGAAACAGAAAACAAAAATCAACCCAATAAATTATGTCTTGAGTAATAATGGTTTAGAAAAATAAAAGATAATATAAACTTTTTATCGTTCATATTATCTTCATGTATTAGGTTTTAATTGTTTTTCTTCCGTAAATTTTCTTGAATCTTTTTCCACAACTCTGGGCTACATCCGGTATTCAAATTTGGACTTTCTTACTGTTAGCTGTATATTTTTTTTTCTTAGTAAGTTCTTCTGTAGGTATTCCTGATTTTAACCAAGTATTCATAACTTAACTTTTATTACCAGACTTCCATTTTGATGTAAGTAATTAGAATAATCTAAGGAAAGAAAAAAAGAAGAAACACATATATCTAATTTTTTGTATTTTAGATATATGTGTTTTATATTCTAACTACTCATCCTCTTCTTCATCATCCTCAAAACGAGGATCTACATCAAGAGGATTGAAGTAGTATTGGTTACAGTAAGTGCAATAAATGCTCTGACCGTTTTTCATAAGGTAAGTCTGGCTACCACACCGTGGACACTTACACTTATCATCTGTAGTAAGAGTAGTTAAATCCTCTGGCATAGGAGCCAAAGGTTCATCATACTCTTCCTCGCCAAATCGGTTATTGGGGTCAAAAGCCTGGAACCGACTAATTACGATAGCATCTTTACAATCCTCCTTTTTCCTTTCAACGAGGTTTCGAAGTTCCTCATCTTCAGGAAGAAGATCCATAGGAATTGTTATAAATGCTTCCTTAATATTTTGATATGCACCCATACCAATCGTAAATGACTTCATAAAGCCAGATTCACGATCGAGGTAAGTTACATTCAAATTTTTCCTTGGCAAATCATTAGAAGGTACTTGCTTTGAAATAGTTGCAATAAGGATCAACTTATCCAAATCATCCACTTCGTGGATTCCACCATCCCAACTCTTTACCTTTGCCTTAGTAAATACCTTAATAGGTACGTCTGCTCCAGTAAGATAAAGAGCTCCTGAGTGAATTTCGTTCCTTTCTTCCTCTTCTTCCGTATCAGGATGGAAAATATGAGAAAGATAGGTTACATTATGGAACTTATCTCCGTAGACTTGTTTAATCTCTTCGATTAACTCCTCTATTTCTTTAAGTTCATCGGGATTAGTTTTAGCATAACCTAAAACCAAAGCATCACCGTCCTTAAAAGCTTCCGGAAGCTCGTCTTTGAGAGTGATGTTTTTCTTCTTAAACTCATCAACTTTGTCTAAGATCGCAGCGACTTGCTCGTCGTATTCAAGACTCTGGTTGTATTTAGAGTCTTCTTCACAAATGAGGTCAATGTACTTAACCCCATCTCGAGTGTTTACTTCTGTTCTATACATGATTAGTTTTTTATTAATTAATATCTAGAAAAATAAAAGAAGAAGATATAAACTAGTTTATATCTTCTTCTTCATTAAGGGTTACAGTGATTGTTACATGTACTCAGCCTCAGTGCGATATCTTCTACTTAGATGGTAGTTTGATGCAAGGATCTCTTCAAATGAAGGTTCCCTGTACTCAATGTACACTGAATTAGGACCGTATAGCTCCCTCCACTTCATAACTCTGAGCTGTTGTTCACTTTCCAACCACTCAGGTGTGATGTCTTCCGGGGATTCCAGTATTTCACGAAGGAGTTCTGGGTCATTATCAGACTCATGTTTAGTCTTCTTTGCAGGTTCTGGATTCTCACTTGCAGGTTCTGGCTCAACCTCCTGTGAACGTTGCTGAACCTTAATTTCCTGTTCAAGTCGTTTCTGATAAGAGGCCTCAGTTGAATCAACGGTTACCTCATTAGCAATCTGTGGTGCACTCTTATCTCCTCTAAGAAGGAGGTAGACTAGAAGACCACTTAGAGCCACTATCAAGAAGATAAGAACCCAAAGTCCTTTCATCTTCTTTGTCTTTCTATGTCCTTCTCCTGTAGCTCCACTACTTACTGGGCCATAGGTATTAGAGTAGCTTTCCTCCTTTTTGACAGATTTGTCACTTACTCTGTGGCTACCTGTGCCATTGTAATCAATTACCGCCTTCTTGTTGGCGGCATTTTCTCTTGATCTTGCTCCTGCCATTTTTCTTTGTTTTTAATTAGTTATTATGTTTATTATTTATTCAGCAACGACAACGCCGGAATCACTTCCAATGAAGTCATCACCAATTGGTTTATCTTCTATCGTAAAACCAGCTCTTATACCCAAATCTTTCAAATCAGATTCAGATATACCGAGGAGATTCATAATAAATGAATTTAGAGTTTTCTTATCTAGCTCAATATGATCACGATTATGAATACCACTTTCAAACTTAATAATAAGGGTTATTTCATATTTCCCCTCTTTTCGAGATACATTATTACCACGGAGCAATACACCGATCTCATCTTTCGGATCTAAGATTAGACCATTGTTATCACTATTAACGTTAATATCGTACCTCAAAATACTTGCCTGTAAAATTTTCTCTCTTACACAAGTATTTAACAGTGTATTAAAGTATCTTGGAATAACATACTTTAACATAGCCTCCACTTCTCTTTCATCATCAACCCATTTATCTGTTTCAATAAAATTTGGAGTTGACTCAGAATAGTTGTAGCGTAAAGCTTTAACTTTAATACCTTCCGTCATCATTTTAATAACGTCCGGATCATTCATAAATGTATTAGTGAAATAAATTGGATTACTCAACAAATACATAAGAAAATCTATATTTGAAGAATTAGCTAACTCAACATAAGAAGTAATTTGAGGGTAGATTCTTCTATAATCTTCCTCATTTTCTCCTTTTGATGTAGATTTAAATGAGTAAGATTCAACAAATATCGATTGGTAATTATCGGAGTTGACTTTACTCAAAACCGATTTCATAATAGACTCAGAAACATTTTCTAATTCTATTTCCACGGATCTTGTAATCCGTAATGTAGGAATTGTTCCTTCTTCCATTTTTTTTTTCATATTTAGTTAATATCGTGAAAAATAAAAAGAGAAAGTGAGTGTATGAATATAGAAACTTACACTCACTTTCTCAGTGATTAGATTTTGAGACTATTTCAAATTCTCCGCAAATTCTCTAATTACGCTGGCATCCTCATCGGAGAAATCAGCATAATCTACTATTTTTTCTTTTATTAATTTTAGAACAATAGTAAGAGATTCATCGTCAAACTGAGGCTCATCATAATCTTCCTCATCCTCTGGATCTATCCAGGAAAGAACCCATTCAATATGGTCTGTGTCTCTTGTTTCAAACCATACATCTCTTGCGAGACATTTAGTTTCAGTAAGTTTAATTACTTCACGATACATAAACTTACCATTTCTCAAGTCCTCCGGGGTAACGTTTGGAAGATTTGAAATTGAATTAAGATCGATCAATAATCCACTAGAGGGCATTTGATAATCAACTTCAATCTTAGAAAGACTAGAATTTAACCAACCTTTCTTATTCTTCAATGAATTAAGGACTTTTTCATCACTAAATATAATCCTTTCTAATTCACTGTAATCAAGATTCATGTATTTACCATACAAAGAATACAAAGAGTCTTCTTTGTAATAGACAATACGGGAATCAGATTTAGCTGAAAAATCAAAATTTACACCCTTGAATGCTTCTGGAATAGGAGTTAGATTACCACTTCTAACCACTTGTTGAAGTAGATGCTGATTTCCTATTACTCCTTCGCAATCTGGTTCAAATAAATCATTCAAGCTCAAATGATTATCACTTAGAGCGAGTGGGATACTCTCGAATATGGAAATATGACCTTCCCAAAGCTTAAGTACAAGATTAATTTCATCAAGACAAGCCTTGTAAGAATTGTACATGTTTAACGCTTTGGATCCGAACTTCATATCGCCAAGATTGCTAATCATAGTATTAACCCAAGCATATTCATCTATCAAAATAGACTTAGCCATAGAAATCTTCTCATCTAAGTCATATTCTTCTATTGATCCTGTATTTTGATCAATACTTTTATAAAGATTCACTTTAATAAATCCATGATCATAGGTTATATAACCTTTCGATTGCGGATTTATTATGATGAAACCAGAAGCAGGTGTAGTCTCGTCAATCATATAATTATAGCGATTAACTCCACCTTCAATAACAAACGTTGGAAAATAAAGCCATTTACTCCAACCTCTATCATTGAGAGCTTCTCTATATACCCAGAGAGACTCTAATGCTTTGGTATTAGCCGTAAGACTTTCTCTCCAATCGAGACGATCAATATCAGGAAATCTCATTACTGGACAATGATTATCCTCACCGGGATGATTGGTGAACATAAACGAATCAATTCGACCCCTGTATGGATCAAACATACCAATACCAGGGAGGAATTTACCTGATGTTCTCATAGCGATGACCCACTTCTTCAATAGATCAAATATTCGGTCATCAGTTGGCGTTTCATCAAATTTGATTTTATCAAAATCAGCTTCAAATGTAGGATTATCTCCTTCATAATCAAGCCAACTTTCTTCATCGAAAAATCCCGATTCTACAAAATCATAATTCAACGAAGTTCCACCTATTTCAGATTCACCAGGACCAACCGCATGAACCTGATTAGGAACATACACGTAGTCCCTTCCATTTTTAAACCTAAGAATGATAGGTTGTTTGCTTTCTTTATCCTTAACACAAATATTCTTTGAGATTCGCGTTACTGGATATTGAAGGTAGTGATCAACTACTTTAGCCGCATCATATTGGTCAGGAATATTATTCTCTTTACAGAGAATATCTTTCATCCAACCTTCACCCTTCAACTCTGTTTGAATTGAGGAGTAAAGCTCTTTCTTCTCATTATCTGAAGTAATCATGAAAGAGAGAGCTGTAATCGAGGGTATTAAATACCCAACATATGCTCTGGACTCTTCTACGTCCACGTGTTTTGTTATCATAATTATTAAATGTTTAGTTAATAATGATAATTTATTTTTTTTATTCTTTTATTAGATTTTGAAGGGACAAAAAAATAACTGATAATTAGATTTTTTTCTAATTATCAGTTAATCTACTACTCTTTTGTTGGAGTAGTAGTTTTCTTAGCTCGGCTGTAAAGATCATTTACGTGAGCTTGCGCACGCTCTCTGATAGCTTTACTAATCTCTTCCTCACTTGGTGAGGAAGGGTGTCCAATTGCACCAGCTTTAGGTTTAAAAGTAGGTGTAACTCTTTTAGTCAAATATTTTGCCATTTTAATAATTTTTTATTTATTATTAATAAATATTTTAATTCTTTTATTAGATTTTGAAGGGACAAAAAAAATACTACCAATAATCATCTAAGCTACCGAGGCTTTTCAGGGCACTCAGGTCCGAATTGAACGGACTACTCTCGTTTTTCACACGAGCGCTTCACCGATTATTGGTAATATTTCTCTCACGGAGGCATCGATACCTCATCAAATACGTAGCATAAGCTAGTTATGATCTCTTGCGTGAAATTTTCTCATTTTTGTTTCGGACATTATTTGATTTATCCAGGCAGTATCAGAGAACAATCACTCTGCCATTGATTTTTTTTTGATTTTTTTAATTAATAATTTGTATTCAATAATCAGGCTTTTAAGAATTCTTGTACGGAATTTCCATTATCTATAAAAAGAAAGAAAAAGACGATATTTAAATATCGTCTTTTTCAATTAATCACATGTTTGAGGGCATATTTTGTAATTAATTAATTATCCATTGACTTTATAGCTTCCTCTGCTACTTTGTTGATGGCCTCAACTGCAGCAACAGCTTTCCCATCAATTGCATAATCATCTACATGAATATTATTATTCCTCTTATAAAAATCCTCCATACAAGCAGGCGGAACAAACATGAAACTATTCTTTAAAATATCACCATTAATCAAAAATTTGTTCGTATCCTTGTTGTTTTTATCACATATTTGATACTGGAGTGCTGCTTTTGTGAAATCAAATTCACTTGCATAGAAATCAGGAACAACAGGTCTAACTCCAACTTCTTCAAAAAGATTAGTTGAGAATTTCCACTGTTCAAAAACTGATGGAGTAATTTCAAATTCAACATAATTATCTATGTCAAGAATTCTGTAAATATTATCAATTACTCTATCTAAGTTAATGTAAAGATATGCTTTATTATTACTCAACTTACTAACTTGTTCCTCTCGATAAATATAATATTTAGTAACACCATTCTTGATATCATCAAGAGTTACCTTATATTTACCATATATTCTAATAGCATCGTAAACCTTTTGCCAATTATTATAATAAAGCGTATTAACCAAATCGGTATCAAAGTTTAACCTAGATTCATGAATCTTATTATAAAATTCTGTTACACCCCAGCTTAGAGAGGGAACATAAGCATATTTAATGAGATAATTAGCTATAACACACTCACATGTTCCTCTAGGATCATCAAGAGCTCGTTTAACTAAGTTATAAAGCTCATCGGCCCATGTATCTAAACAAATATGATCTATATCATTCAGAGTGAATTTAACCCCAAATAAATGATACTTTCTAAATTCATTTGCATATTCAGCGGACTCTGTATCAATATTGAAAAGATCTTTCAATATTTTATTATATACCTCTACAGTATTACAAACACTAAGTTCTTCCGTGCTTAAACGTCCTCCTTTTACGTAATTATAAACATTGAAGTAATATTTATCAGATACTATGTCTCTAACTTTCATCCAATTTTCCGTATAGTTTTCTGTAAAATACTCTTTTATCTTGTCTAAGAACTCATTACAGAAATTTCCAATACAAATATTAGAATCAGCTTGTCCATTACTGTACTTTTCATAAAAGTCCTGCATAGATTTTCCGATAATTTTGGATCTTTTTGTATTAGTATCGGATAGAGGTACTTGATTATACGCCCCTTTGATAATAGTATCAATATTACCTGAAAGTGTCCAGTTTGATTCTTCCTTCTGATCACACATAGCTGATTTTAGATAATCATCTATATTAAGAGGTGGTGCAAACATAAGGGTATGTATTAAGTCTGTAACCTTAATATCACTACCATCCATTGGAATAGGCGTAGGATCATTACCATCCTCTAACCACTCTTGTCCTATCTTACCCCAAATTTCAAATTCTGTAGGAGTAAGTGTTCTCTTTGAAAAATGCTTATCGAAATAGTCAAAGTAGTAATTATAACCTTTTGATGGCTTTTCCAATTCACAATTAGCAAAAGCTAAATCAGATGGTGTAATAACATAACTATGAGACTTCATCTTCATAGCTGTTTCTACAACTTCCCACTTTTTCTTAAAAAGATCAGAAGCTTTGATCATCTTTAATTTAATCTTAGTAAATTCAAGATCATCTTTGGAAGGTGTTTTTTCTTTTTCTCTCTTTTCATACTCTTCCATACTCATTCCAGTCTTTCCAAGATAATTCAAGAAATCATTAAGCTCATTCCTATGCGGATTTAAAGGTTCTGGTTCTGGAATATCGTTAACCTTAGTAACTGTTTTTGTGAGAGAATCATTAGAATAAATCCTGGACTGAATATCCATTGGATTTTCAAACTCCTTAATATAATTAACCCTAGCTGTATTAACGTCATTAAACCACGTAATAGTTTTGCTATAGTTCTCTATATCTTCATCAGTTAATTTAAACCCAATATTAGTAATAGCTGTAAATATCTTCTCTAAATAAACGGGTTTAAATTTCTCTAGATCATCAGTAACATCAATATCTAACTCAAATACAGCATTAACGTCCTTATCATCTTCCTTAATAAAATACCAATCACCCGTGATATCAGAATCAAAAGTATAGAAATGGAGCTTACGTGTATTTGTATATTTCAATACAGTAGAATATTCATTCATAAAATGAATATAACTTGAAATTTTTCTAGTAGACGACCATAGACCAGAAGGTAAACTTAGCTTTCTAGTATGATCATCAAACCAGTTAGGTACTGTTTCTGGGTTAAATATACAAGTAACTGGTAAGAATTGCTGAGATTGATCCCTTAAATATTCGTATTCAATCTGTTTAATTTCTATACCACCCTCTTTTTGAAAGGTTGGTGCACTATCCTCATGAAGCGAAAAAATAGATTTATAATTTATTTTATCATTCACAAAGAACCTGATCACGTCCTTAACCTTTTGTTCGTCTGTGCTATCCTCTTTAAGTTTGTCAGAAAATGTAGTAGTAACATTCAAAGTAACTAAGCTACCATTTTCTTTGTAATCAAAAGTTTCCTTTAATGTTATAGGAAACTCATTCACTTTCGTAAAGCTAGTAAAAAATACATTAGTTAATGTATCAAGCTCTACTTTAGGAATAGTTAATCTTGCTTTTCTAATCATATTAAATCATGTTTTTTATTATACTTTCAATAATAATAGTTTTAGACGGCTAATAACGTGAAAGCCTTAGTTACGAACACTAAAAAACACTAATATGGATAGACTTCTTATGTTTTGCGGTGATGTACACGGTTATATCACCGCATTAGTCAATCGACTATGTTGTGAAATGCAGCTAAATCATGTCGATTGTATAGTCTGTGGAGATTTTGGTATCGGCTTTGACAAAAGCTGGGAAAATCTCTACAACAAAATTGAACCTAAGCTTAAAAAAGCAGATGTTCATATTTGGGTTGTAAGGGGCAACCACGATAATCCTGAATATTTTGAAGATGAAACAAGATATTCAAAAGATTATGTAACTTTTATGGAGGATTATAAACTCTATAAAATTGCAGGAAAAGAAATACTTCCCATAGGCGGAGCTACTTCTGTTGACAAAAAGTTGAGAGAAGAAGGCAAAAACTGGTGGCCTGATGAAAAAATTAAGAGGGTAGATATAAAGACATTACCTACAAAGGTTGATGTAATTGTATCACATCAATGCCCATTAATTTTTGATCCAATTACAGTTAAATTGGATGACGATGATGATATTTATGAGGAAGTTACAGAAGAACGCAACTATCTCAATGAAATCGCATTCAATGTAAAAGCTGAATACTGGTACTACGGTCATCACCATACTCATTATTCTGGGGAATACAAAGACATGAAATGGATATGTCTCGGTATTTCTAATCGTAGAGATCTCCGACCAGAACTCGATGATTATAAAGAAAGAGAAGATTTCGAGCCAAATCCTCAAGGGGAAGACTCAAAACCTTAATAGTGAAATAATGAAGATATAAACATAAATGTATCTTCATTATTTCTTTTTCTTTTACTATCTAAACATATTATTTTATTAACAAAAAAACTATTCAATTAATATGAAAATATTAAGACATATTCTGAATGTTTTCCTGTTGTTCATTACATTACCTTGTAGAGCAGCGGGATTAATATTGGCAGTTCGTATGCCAGTAGGATATGACGAACTCACAAAAACACAAGAGTTCGTTTACCTTCATAGATGGTTTGACTTTACTGGTCTCATCTATGAAGCATTAGATCTTCTCTCCAAAGACGAGGATGTAACTCTCGTAGTTATCGATCTCAAAAAGATTGATAAGGAGAAGGTTATAATCTACAAATCATTCGACGAATTTGTAGATGAAAATTGTAAACTTGAGTTAAAATAAGCTATGTCTGAATTTAAACTTGATTTTACATTACCAGCTGTTGAACCGGTTACGATAATTGGTCCTGACGGTAATGATGTTATTACTACGTCGGATGAATTATTGTGGCTTTACATTCGTAAACAGCTTCTTAAAGAGAAGCAGTGGATGAATTATAAAGTTAAATATAAGGGAGAAATTTATGAGTTTGAGAAGAATGGACAATTCCATTCTCCAGACGATGATTTCTTCCCTCTCTTCTGCCAATTGGCGGAGGACGTAATCTTTTACACTCCAGAAGATGGAAGAGAAGATTAAAACCTATGAGGATGGTATAAACTTTATCAATGGAAGTTTCCCTCCACTCAAGCCAGAAGAACAAGAACTGGCTGAGTCAGGAGATACACCCACTGATATATCAATACCACTTCTTAGAAGAAGCATTGTTAATGCTAAACTCATTACAGAGTTTGATAATTGCATTAAGGAGGGTCTTCCAGTATTAGATGCTTTCTATAAAGCATTTCATACAAGCAGATTGTATATTGAAGAACTTGAAGAAAACTTCAATAAATAATCTAAAATAGACAAAAATTAAAAAAAAAACTACACAAATGAATAATAATAATAATACAACTACAGATTATAAAGCCGTTTATACAAGCATTATAAAGGAAACGGCTGATAAAATTAACGACCAGCTTCACAACTGGTTTGTTAAGAAGGAAAGTAAGTGGAATAAGAAATACCCCACATATCCTTACGCTGGAGACAGAAAAGTAATCTTCTTAGGCTTTAATGTTGAGCTCAAGGAAGATGAAGATCTCAGCAATAAATATCCTACCGCCATTATTAACGTGACGGTTAGAACAAGAAGAACTTATCGTGGAAATTCTCTTTTCGAAGAGAAACACTTTCCAGCTACCCAGATTGAGTTCAATTTGAAGTCTGGTTTAGGTGGTCTCCACAATAAGTTGATCCATATTTTTGGCATCGGCCCGAATTGCCGATTGTTGAAAAATATGGAAAAATATAAAAATATCAACAATGACATCAAAAATTTGAAGGAAAAGATAGAGGATCTTGAACAAGCAATCAAGATTGCTGATAATCCCGAATTTAAGAGTGATTGTTATCGAAATTATTTCCATAATTTCGAAGAAAACATTATTCATACGATGTATCATTGTGAAACTGTCGAAGAAGCAGTTCGTCTCTATAAGAGAGGAGGCTACTTCGACGGTCAACAAATGATGAAGGATAATGACTTTATCATCCTGACTATTGAGAATCTTTTCTCAGTAACAGACGGTGATAAATTTAATCAAGATCGAGCTTTCTTCTGGAAAGAACTCCAAGAATCCAGGAGAGAGTTAAGATTCTTACAATCAATAATAGACACGTTTTAATATGCCTTTTATTGATCAACCAGAAGATGAATACCAGGATTCTCTCACATACAGAGAGGTTCCTGTTGACAAGAACAAACGTTGGATGACTGACATTTGGTAAAAAAAAAATAAACACACATACTGATTTTTAGTTAGTATGTGTGTTTTTTATTTGGTCAGGCTAAAGACATAACTTGTCTAAAGCCTGTTCATATTCTTCTATATAGTTATCAATTACTGACAAGTCTTTGGAGACCCTCAATCCTTGCCTATTAAAAGATTTAACAGGATCAAGTGAGGTAAATCCCTCTAATTGACACGTATCGTAATTAAAAATTCGTGTATAATTCCACGCATCCGTGGAAAGATAGATGTGATTATTGGTCCAACCTTTAGCTGAAGACTGTAATACAGCCGACAGATTATTGTTGTTATTATCAATAATCAATGTTCCAACAACCGTAAGCGACGGAACTGAATCTTCTGGCTCACCTGGATTAGGTTGAAACATCTTACCGCTATGCAAACAAAGTTGCATGAGCTGCTTTGCCTTAAACCTAAGACCACCGGGACCTAAGTCACCCCCAGTCATAGTGTCATTAGCAAACGCTACAAGACGTGAAAGACCGTCAAATAGAAGTAAGACGTCCTTACGTTTGTTATATACCAAATCTTGAGCGCAAGCTATGATTTGGCATGCATTATCTATACTGTCTGTATAGAAATCGTCCAGACATGCTACCCTAATATCAATACCAGGATGAGCATTTTTGAAACAGGAGACAAAGCCTCCCCTTTCTGACCACATTTCATAATCCCTTTCACCAAATGAGATTACAAAAATATAGTCAAATTTTTTGCCAGTGGAGTTCACATATGGTCTACACCAGCCACTTGCCATAGTCATAAGCGTGGAAGTTTTACCACAGCCTGCTTCGGCAATGATGTGAACTGACTGTCCAAAGTGAATGTCAAATTCACGATCTATATAACGCGATCTTGCACGTTGTATAGCAGTATCCCCTGCAGCACATACTCTTGCATGATACTGGTCAGGGATCTCACCGTGAGCTTTTCGATAGTCACGATTAATGCGTTCCCTTTCAGTAGGATCCGCATAAAACTGGATCAGTTTCTCTACCTGATCCGTAGGTGTTTCCGTCGGCGACGGAAAATAAAATTCTCTGTACATTTAGTTTTAAAATTTTGTTAATAATCACGAAAGAATTAAAGCCGAAAATTAAAAGATAGATGGATTATAACTCCACCTATCTTCATTCTTTCATGTATAAGGGTTTCAGGGAATGTTACTATATGTGATATAACTTATTGAAGTTATTCAAATTAGCACATAATTCAGAAACCCTACTTAATACTGATTCCATAGCTTTGTTATCGAATGTTTCTTTCTTAAAATCATTTATTGATTTTACACGATTCAAACTAACAAAATCAAGTGGTAACTCAATTACGTCAATGTTTGGTAAATCTAGAGTTACAGGAGTATTTTCAGATATTAACTCTGGAATGATGAAACTAATTAATGGACTTATCTCAAAATGTAGAAGTTCACTATAGTCGTCCACTTCAACGGATTTTACTTTACAGAATATCCATCTCTCACTATAAGGGATATTCCTTCTATTCAGATAATAATCCCCATCATTACTGGCAATCGCTTTGTAGTATGGATAATTAGGATCTAGAATAGCAACTATTTCTTCATCTGTAATTTTGAATTGATTGTTAAAATACTCCTCAAAATACTTGGAAATCATCTCAAGAGATAGGTCATCTTCTAGACAACATTTACCTCTAAACATAACTAGTAATATCAGATCTACTGAATCATCAAACCTCTTACAAAGAGGTAATGTGTTAATAAGAGCCTTTCCTATTGGATTATTACAGTTTACATTCTCTGCAATGATCCAGCAAGATTGTTGTTTTGGGATATCATCAAGCGTGTCTATTCCATAAAAAGCTCTGTTAAATGCTGCTTGAAATTCCTTCTCGTATTGAGGAGGAATTCCTAATGAAAATTTATCCATAATAAATAAAGATTAGTGTTTTATTAATTAAATTATCATTAATTAAGATTTCAAGGAAACAAAAAAAAATACACAGAATACTTTCACGGTTTTCTGTGTATTTTTTAATTACTGGACCAAAGCTCTTTTCTACTCCAGGGGGAGTGGCTTTGGACCAAAGATTTGCCAAATAATGTAATAAATCATATTATTAAATTTAATAATTATTACTTTTTATCTTCCTTCGGTCGGGTTTGTTTCCCTCTAAAAGAAGTTACCGTACTAAAGCCATAAGCGCGAATCTTTTCATCGTCTGAAAGAGGTTTAGGTTCAACCTCTTTGGCTTTAGTTAAGAATTCAGCTACTCTCTCAGGAATATCCCAGAAAGAATACATGAATTTAGCTGGTAAGGAAAGCTGTTTATAATCAGTTCGATGATAAACCTGTACACGCTTTCCTTTTTCACTACCCCACTCCCATGAATAAGTCAAATTCACTTTTATGTGAGATAATGTTGGGTTACACAAGTAGTCCCAGAAACCAAAGTCTGTAATGAACAATGGTGCCTGGAGCTGGTCAAACATTGTGTAGACGTTGCAAAGTTTGAAACATTCTTTTTCTGTATCAAACTCGAACCCAAGCTCATCAAGGAGCTTCGGGAATGCAATATGTCCGTAAATACTTTTATAAGTATTATCGAAATACTTCCATTCCCATTTATATGGGTGGCAACTCCAATGCTTATATTTATCAGCATAGTAGGGTCTTTTTTCCTCCTCCAATTTGCTAGAGTAAATACCAAGATCTTTAAGATACTTTACAGGGTTTTTGTAAAGTATCTTAGACGAATATACCTCCTTACAAATTAAGTAGTCAGTATATGTCGTTACCCCGTCATTCCCTATTGGAAGGAAATACAAATCGGGATATATTCCTACAACCAGCATAGAGTGCCAGTCGTGGAAATATTTTACTCTTCTGTATTCATCACTATTTTTATAGTCGAATACATTTTCAATAATCTGCCTCAATTGAGGAGGAAGATTATCTTTTTCAATCTGACAATAGCGCTTAGTCTGATTATAGACCAAATTGTCAGATGAATCTGGCGCAGGATGCCAGTAATCTGATGCATAGTTAATTGTCATTTCTGTAGTTTTTTATGTTAATAATCGTGAAAAATAAAAGAAGATATAAAGTGCACTTATATCTTCTCAATATTAAGGGTTTTAGGGAAATAAAAAAAATAATCTCAGCTAAATTAATAGTGAGATTATTTTTATATGTTGATAGTTATTAGCCTCTGTTAGAACATATATATCGCTAATAACGTTTTTTATGACAATTTCTGGTAGTCGTGAGCGTCCTGCGATGAGGCAAAGACATTAATCTGACCATCAATCAGAAACATCTTCATCTCTGCGTTGAGGCTCTCGTCATAAAACGAACCAGACCACTCCTGGTATACACCAACAGTGCAACCATTGTGTGTACCGGCCGCCATGAAGAACACGACACTACCATTGAGAATAGTATAATACTTTTCTCCAAAGACCATACTATTCTTGTCCAGAACAAGGCTATCCTTGTCTACCTTGGAAAGCCTTTCAGCTTCCTTGGCTTCATAGGCCTTGATCCTTTCCTGACGCTCTGCCTCTAATGCCTCATCCTCTGCACGCTTTGCAGCGGCTCGTTTGGCTTGGATAGCAGACCAAGCGTCATTAGATAACTTCCTTAATTCATCGAAATTACCTTCATTCACCTGAGCGGCGAATTTCTCAGCAATTTCTTTTGAATTAAAAAATATGCACGGCTTAGAGTAGTCCTCCAAGAAGAATACACCTTCACCATTGGTGAAAATGTTATCCTTGCGGATGTACTCATCAGTGCAGTATGTTGCATTCCCGGATGCAATATGGTCTACGGATGTGCAACGAACGCGGTCACGAGCCTTGGTAGACTCTACAACCACGGGTTTTTTATTTTCCCTACGGGAGAGAAAATAAAACTCTCCTTCGAGTGAGTATTCCTTCTCCTCGAAGCAGCAGGCTGCTTTCTCTGCCCAGCGAAGAAGCTGAGCTTTAGAAAACATCCTCTTGTGATTTGCGCGGGCATCCTCCGGCTTTTGATAGCCAAAGTTGTCAACGTCACAAGTCACTGCGAATCCTTTTGGACGATTCTTGTAGATATCATCCACGAAGGATCTAAAATCAGCCTCATGTTGTTCGCGGCTGGTTGATTCCATTCTGCGATCTGCGCGAATGTAGAATGGAAATACGGGACGATTTTCTTTTTCGAAGAAAATCGGAAACATCCTGTGTTCAACAGGAGTGACTATCGTTACTTTCATAACGTAAACTTCTTATTAAACTGCCATTTCTGACAGACCCCCTACAGAATACTAACACTTGGAGGTTTTAATTTCGTATTTAAATAAAAAAAAATGGGTCGCTTTGCAACTGCTGCAACAGTATCGACCCACTGCCCTACCTTACGTCCACCACGTTATTTGCAGATTCGTGGTGAGCCTGTAAGGTACAGTTCGAGGTAAAATCTAAAAACCCTCGCATATATCACCAATGCTTCCGCACACATGGTG
>Ga0247611_10004699_pt1 | contig 18709 bp, 14 predicted proteins | sample 177DNAGHGhighgp2_FD_192422 | JGI IMG/M metagenome (GOLD analysis project Ga0247611, IMG submission 192422) | Sheep rumen microbial communities from Palmerston North, Manawatu-Wanganui, New Zealand - 1770 DNA GHGhigh gp2 | ecosystem: Host-associated > Mammals > Digestive system > Stomach > Rumen... | reverse complement strand
CCACCAGTCGCGTCTTGAAGCTGTGTGGAACGTGAGCTGGTCGTTCTGGATATTGTTCCTTCCGGCGAGAAGCTCGTAGCCGTCGGATGTCATGTATCTGCGGCAGGGGAGAGCCTTATCCTTGTGCTTGTCTTTATTGCCTTTGCCCATGTTGGCTCTTTTTGCGGCTTCCCTGAGGGCTCTGGAAGATGCTTTGCCGGATTTGGCGACACCGACCATCTTGTTGGGGTCGCCATTGTTCTCGTTGGTGTTTTTTGGGGCGGAAGGACCTTTGCGGAAACCTGTATCTCCGCTTATCTCAAGTCTTATCTCCTCGTTTATCGCATCAATGTCTTCGGTAGACGATGCGGCGTTAACGGCTGCGCTCAGTGACCTCAGATATTCGACTGCAAGTTCGTCTTCTTTGAGATACTGCTCTGCGAGCTCCATCTTTCTCTTGGCCTTGTGGAAGCGCTTGTAGTATTCCTGGGCATTTCCTGAGGCGTCGAGCGTTGGATTTAAGGGGATGGTGATCTCGGCCTGTGTCTCAGAAGCATAATCGGTGAACGTAACGCTCGAAGCGCCCTGGGTGATCATGTACTTATATGTGAGTATGAGATCTCCGGAATGCTTGAGCGTATCTGCTTTTCGGCCTTCCTCGAGATCCTGTTCGTGTATCTCGCGCTTTCTTATGACTCTTGCGAGTGCACTGCCTATGATCTGGTTTAATCTGTCGCGGCCTTTATCGAGTACGAGTCTTGAATCCCTTGCCTGATAGCACAGGTCTATGGCTTCGGATATCGAATTCACGATCACGGTCTTCGCATAGCCTTTGAGCTCCGCGATGGAAGCGTCAGCAGGCTCGCCGTCATCTCCGTAGAAGACGTGAGCGGAGTATGTGCCGTTTACGATGGTCTTCAGAAAATCCCTGACGGAATCATTAAGCGCGCTCCTGTCAGCGTCCTTCAGCATCGCAAGAGTCTTTCTGCCGTCGATCCCGGCCATGTCTGCGATATAAGCCGCGAGAATAGGGGAAAGGCCCTTGATCGAGCCTACGAGTGCTTTTTCTATGGGGCGGGAGAGTTCCGTTTCGAGGATCGGCAGATCCTTGTTCCCGGCCATTTCAAGAGCCGTTGCGGCATCGTGCTTTTCCTGTGCCGGCGGATAAACATAGACTCTGGCAGGCATGACTTCCCTTACGCGTGAAACGGAGAAATCGACATGTATAGCCGAATCCAGTATCCTGCCGTTCTCATTTATGAGGACGAGATTTGAAAAACGACCCATGAGCTCGACCGTCAGCGTGTAGAATTTCCTGTCCCTTAACTCGTCGTTGTTGCTTACCGTGATCTCTATGATGCGCTCGTATCCGGGATTGGTGACCTTTTCGATCCTTGATCCTGCCAGGTACTTGCGGAGCAGCATGCAGAATGAGGGCGGTATGGACGGGTTTTCCATGGTGTTCTCGGAAAAGCATATGCGGGGAGACCCCGGATCTATCGAGATCAGGAGTTTTCTGTATCCGCCCGTGAATCTTATGTGAAGTATTACCGTATGCCTGTCGGGCATGTAGATCTTGTCTACACGCTTGCCTTCAAGTTCGGTATTCAGCTCGTTTGCGAGAAGCTGACAGGTTATGCCGTCCAAAGTCAAGGCACTATACCTCGTCTTCAGACATTCCGTCCGTGCCGTTCTTCTTCCTGCTTGAGAATACTAGCGTCAAAATACCCCAAACAACGACAGCGATGAGTATTTCCACGCCGAGGATCTTAAAGAAGACCTCATATTTGTTCCAGCTGACGAGAAGGTCAATGCCGACAATAAGAAGTACCGCGCCTATGAAGATAAGCGGCAGGGCAGCCCTTGATGAAGCAAACTTCTTAAAGAGAGATTCTGCGCCCGATTCCTGTGGGGCAGGGGCAGACGTCCTCCTTGAAGTGGAACGCTGTGCTGAGCCGCTCCTGGAAGAAGTGCGCTGTGAGGAACTGCGCTGGCCCGTCGTGCGGGCAGACCTGCCCGAGGAGCTGCTTTTCGTGCTCCTTGATGAAGTGCCAGCCGAACGTGATCTGCCTGTATTTGCCATTATCAGGTTTTCAGCTCTTCAGGATTAAGGCCGATCTTCTCTTTCGTTGCGAGGAGATTCTTGATCTTCTCGGTAGGATTGATGAGATTGGACAGTGAAGCGTCGTGGTTGATGGCATCGATGAGGAGAGCAACGAACTTGCAGAGGTTAACATCCGCATACCAGGGAGCTTCGAGGAGCTCAGGTCTTCTGTAGATGAGGTTTGTCGCAAATACCTTGTTGATGATGCCTTCTTCGTATGCCTTGTTGAAGTTGTCGATACCTTCCGTGAAGAGACCGAAAGTAACGGCGCAGAATACTTTTCTTGCTCCGCGTTCTTTCATCTCGCGGGCGATGTCGATCATGGAATCGCCGGAGGAGATCATGTCGTCAACGATGAGGATGTCCATGCCTTCAACGGATTCACCGAGGAATTCGTGAGCTACGATGGGGTTCTTGCCGTCTACGACTCTTGTGTAATCTCTTCTCTTATAGAATGTTCCGAGAGGGACACCGAGGATGGAGGCGTAGTACATAGCTCTGCCAATACCGCCTTCATCAGGTGATATGATCATGAATTTGCCGTTGGAGAAGCAGAGGTCGGGAACCTGACGGTACATCTCCTTGATGATCTGATATGTGGTGGGAAGGCTCTCGAAGCCTGCAAGAGGGATCGCATTTGCGACTCTCTCGTCGTGTGCGTCGAAAGTGATGATGTTTGCAACGCCGAGATCATATAATTCCTCAAGTGCGAATGCGCAGTCTAATGACTCTCTGGCATTTCTCTTATGCTGACGGCTCTCATAAAGGAAAGGCATGATTACGTTGATCCTTCTTGATTTGCCGGAGCAGGCGAGGATGACACGCTTGAGGTCCTGATAGTGGTCGTCAGGGCTCATTCTGTTGTCCTGACCGAACATCTTGTATGTGCAGGAGCAGTTCATGACGTCGCTGATGAGGTACAGGTCATGACCTCTGACCGTATTCTTGACTACCGCTTTGCCTTCGCCTGATGAGAACCTTGCGTTCTCAACGGGGATCGTATAATCCTCTCTGAAGAAGCCCGGATAGGTATTAACGATCTGTTCCTGCTGATACTCGGAACGTCTCTTGTTGAGGTAGAAGTTTACCTTTTCGGTGAAATCCTCACTTCCCCTGAGAGCGATGAGACCGATGGGTCCTACGGGCGCCATGGGGTTGTCGCCGTATTGGTCGTAGCGGGAATAAGCTCTTTCGTCAGATGCTGATGTCATAATTGCAGCCTGCCTTTCATGCCTTTTTTGATTTCTTATTCTTCAAATTCATCTATGATCTCTCCGATCCTTATCTGACTCTTGAGATCTCTTAATCTCGAAGTCGAATTGATAAGGTCGTAGATAGATTCATCAAGGTTTAAAGAGTCTATGATCTTTGCGACGTAGGGTACCATGTCAGCGGCCAGGTACCATTCGCGCGATCTGAGTTCCTCAGGGGCATAGATAAGATTTGTGGTGCAGATGCACTTGAAGATGCCCCTCTCGTATGCTTTGTCCAGTTTTTCGAGCCCGTCGGTGAAAAGACCGAAGGGAACGAGACAGTAAACATCCTTTGCGCCGTGGTCTTCCTTGAGAAGATAAGCCGTATCGATGACCGTAGAACCTGAATTGATCATGTCGTCGATGAGAAGGATGTCTTTGCCTTCAACGCTGTCGCCCAAGTAGTGATAGGATCTTCCGCCGTTGCCCGGCATCGTTGACTTATATCGGTAGCAGAAGCCCAGAGGGAGACTAAGGTTCGTGCTGTAGAAATTGGCGCGTGAGACTCCGTTGATGTCAGGGCTTATTACGAGCGTGCTCTCCGCATCGAGCTTTATCGAGCCGAAACGGTTGAGCAGGGTGGATGTCATCTTGAACTGGCAGCGCGGCATCTCAATGGACATGAGCGGTACCGCATTCGCGATCCTCTCGTCGTGCGGATCGAAAACGATGAGATTGGCTACTCCAAGTGAATAGAGTTTTTTGAGCATGTCGGCGCAGTCGTAGGATTCACGGTGTGAATCGAGCTTTTCGCGGCGGCCTTCATAGACAAAGGGCATAATGACGTTGATCCTCTTTGCCTTACCCTTAATTGTCGAAATGATCCTCAAAAGGTCTCTGTACTGGTCATCGGGGGAGATGACGTGCCTGCCTACGATGAGGTCATATTCGATATTGCGCGAAAGAACGTCCGTGATGATGAAGATATCGTGTCCTCTGACACTCTCACCCAGCGAGAACTTGCCTTCTCCTGTCTGGAATCTGGTAAGGGAAGTGTCGATAAGATAATCTTCGCGTGCGTAGCCGGGATTTTCCTCGATTTTATTGTCAGGGCTTGCAGCGCGTATCTTTCTTTTGGACGAAAGGACGTCGGAAACCCTTTTTACGAAATCTCTGTTGGATGTATGTGCAATGATGCCGATCGGACCGAAAGGTGCCAGATTACCGTCCTGATAGCCCGCATTGACATATAAGTCGCTCATGGCTGCACTGATCCCCCATAAAAGAACTAATTAAATAATATCGGAGTAGCAAAACAAATCAAAGCGCTATCGTCATAAAAATTGCACGAAAAGTTGGTGAATTGTTGTTGATTATTTGAATAGCTCATCAGAGATTGCCTGCTTGAGATCAGGTATTCCTGATTTTTGCGGGTTTGTCTCATTGTTTGAGATCGCGAAAACCCTTGCATCTTCAGCAAAATCAAGACAGTTTGACATCATCTGCAGTTGTTTTCTGACCTGCTGGGCCGACATCTTGTCGCACTTGGTAAACACCAGAAAATAGGGAAGTCCGGTGCTGTTCAGGAAATTAAGCATGCCGATGTCGTCGTTTGACGGCTCATGTCTTATGTCGATAAGGAGAAGGACAAGATCGATGCCTTTTCTGACCTTGAAATAATTGTCGCAAAGCTCCGAAAAACCTGCCGATTTCTGCTTTGAAGCCTTTGAGAATCCGTATCCCGGAAGATCTGCTAATATTGCCTGTGAATCCATGTCAAAGTATATTATCTGCTGCGTTTTGCCAGGCGTCTGCGATACTCTGGCAAGTTTCTTTGATCCGCCAAGCGCATTTACGAGGGAAGACTTGCCGACATTGGATCTTCCGGCCAAAACGACCTCGGGAAGTTTCTCGTCAGGAAGGTCCCTGACGGATGCGCAGGTCTTTAGATATCTGATCTTTCCGTAATTAATCGCCATGTAGATAACTCTGTCCAAACTGTTCAACTTGTCGTTTTTGTCGGGTTTTGTCGGTTTTTCGGCCAAAATTGAGACTGAAACCGACAAACGGCCGCACTAGAATTTTAACATGAAGAACTACTATGGCAAAACATACGGAAATAAAGGGCTTTTGGCGCTGCCCGAACGTATCTTTAAGCGCCTGAGGATGCTGCCTTGCGGGCTTGATCAGATGTCTTATGCTTTCGCAAAGCGTCCGTGCCTTCTTCCTGCTGTTGTTTTGGCCGCTGACTGCCTTATCAGTTACCGTTCAGGATCCATGATACCGCCCGTTTTTCTGAGTGTTTTTATAGTAGTTTTTTATGCGGTGTTTTGCTGTTCTAACAGTAAGGAAAAGACCTTCAGGAAACAAGCGTTTCAGCATCGGTTAGGATACGCTAACAGGTTTGCGGTGATGTCCTGCGGTCTGATCCTGGCCGTTGTTGTGACACTGCTCGGATATAAGATCGTTTCAAGACTCAATGCATCCTGTTATCAGTCCGAAAACGGCGGATATCCGTGCGTGATAACGTCTGTTACATATAAACTTTCGGGTGATACGGACATTACCGCGTGCTTGGATGGCGGAGCTCTTGCAAAGATCAGGTACCGGGGTGATCTGTCTGATCTTGAAAGCCTTTATCCCGGTGACTGCCTGACCCTTTTCGGAACCGTTAAAGAGCCTGAAAAAGCAGGCAATCCCGGTGAATTCGATTACAGGGAATATCTGAGGTCTGAAGGCATCCTGTACATCTTTTCCTGCGACCGTTTTGTGAAAACCGGGAATGCATTTGTTTTATACAGAATTGCGGGTTATCTTCAGCAGTTTTTCTTTGAATTCAGAAGGGAAGCAGTCAGTGCTGTCTCAGATACTTTTGATGACTCTTTTAAAGCATTGACTGCAGCCGTGTGCACGGGTGACAGATCACTTCTGGAAGAAAGTGTTCAAAGGGATTTCAAGATGTCCTGCTGTTCGCATCTTCTGGCTGTCTCGGGTACTCATTTTGCGGGTTTTCTGGCTTGCCTTCCTTCTGTGCTCGATCTGTTGGGCATCAAACGCAGAAAAGCGATGGTTGCCTATGTCCTGTTCTGCGTGACCGTGGGTTGTCTTACGGGGTGGGGCAGTTCTGTTACGCGCGCCGCTGTAATGAGCATCTGCGCTTTTGCTGCGCGTGACTGGCTGTCAGCTTTAAGCCTGGCTTCTGTCGTAATGGTCACTGCCGACCCTTTCTGTCCAATGTCTTCCGGTTTTCAGATGAGTTTCTGCGCCGTTCTGGCCATAAAGACCTGCAGCGGAAAGATCACAGAACTTCTTATGCGCTTTCAGCTGGGTGAGAAGATATCGTCTGTTTTGAGTGTCACCGTATCTGCATCCCTCGGAATGATGCCTTTCTGGTCTGATATCTCTATGAGACCCGATCTGGAACACCTTCTTATCCAGATCGGCGGCTCTTTTGCGGCCGGAGCCTGCTGCACATTCTTTATCCCGTGCGTTTTGCTGTGCATACTGCTTCCTTTCTGGTCAGGATATCTGTCTTCTCCGCTTCTTTTATGCCTGAAATGCCTGAAAAAACTGGTCAGCGCGGGAAGCGTCATGAGCGGAAACGGCGGTGCACCGGTTCATCTTAGCAACATGCTCCTGTTTATGGCCGGGATTACCGTTTTTCTGCTTTTTATGCCGCCCTGTCTTATCAGAAGGCTGTTTCTGAAGATTTCTGCTGCTGTCCTTGCGTGCCTGGTCGGCTTTGAAGCTGTTTCAGTCGATAATAAGCCCTTGTGCACTGTTGTGTTTGCGGATGTCGGACAGGGTGACTGCTGTCTGATAATGACTCCTGAACTGAACTGTCTCATAGACGGAGGTACTTTTGAAGAAGGCGGCAGGACAGTCCGTGATCTGCTCGACTATTACGGTATCGGCAAGGCGGATGTCTGCATAATGAGCCATTGGGACACCGATCACGCAGGAGGGCTTGCCGCATTATGCTCTCAGGGCAGGACAGGACTGATCCTCACGTCATATGTTCCGTGTGCTGGTGAAAACGATAAGGACGTGAATGAGTTCTTCAGATCTGCTGAGATCAGTCCGGTAAAAGAAGCTTATCTTTCATGTCTGGTTGAAATAACGGCCGGAGAACGAATCAGACTGTCTGATTCGGTTTATATCGATGTTCTGTATCCTGATTCCGGTACCAGAGGGGGAAATGAGGAAAGCCTTGTCGTAATGCTTGATATAGAAGGGAAGGAGGTGACAAAGATCCTGTTTACAGGCGATATAGGAACAAGTACTGAATCTCTTCTCATCGGTTCGGATGCCGATATAGACTGCGACATACTTAAGGTTGCGCATCACGGATCCAAATATTCGACTTCCTGTGAGTTTATCGAAGCCTGTTCGCCTGCGGTTGCCGTCATCTCTGTCGGTGAGCATAACTTCTACGGGCATCCCGCGCCTGAAACGCTTGAACGGCTGGAAATATACGGGTGTGAGGTGTTCAGGACAGACAGGGAGGGGGCGGTAGTGTTGGTGTATTCATAAACGAGGATTATGCAAATGAAAATGTAATACAGAATAAACATTTACGAGAAAAACGGGTTGTTCAAGGGAGAAAAGCTCATATTGACATGGGAGACCAGCAAGACGCCTCTGGATGTGCTTCTCCTGGACAGTGTTATAAAGCATTATCTGCTTGAATAATTGTCGTGTACAGGCATTTGCAGGCAGCCTCAAATGAGCATATAAAAACAGCCGAAAACACGGGATCAGTCGGGCTTGTGTCGGTCTTTGCCTTATTTTGTCCCATAAAGTGCGATAGAAAAGGAGCCAAGTTTGTTATAATCGAAAAATGATATGGGATCTTAGGAAAGGAATCAGCAGATGCTGAAGAATGGAGATATATGCTGAATAAACGTTTAAGAAAGATAATGATGGCTGCTGCCGTTCTTCTTGCGGCTGCCATGATGATCACCCCGCTTGCAGGGTGCGGTGCGGATGTGCATCCGCGCGATACTGAAGGCATGAGAGACGGCGATGACATACAGCCGAGCCCCACGCCGACAGATACGCCTACTCCCACACCGAGCAATACTCCGACACCCACGCCTTCGCCGACACCGGCCATACCGCACATGGAACAGCCGGAAGAGGATACAAAGGCCCCGATGTTCCTCAATCTGCCGGAGAGCGCAAGTGTTGAGTTGGGTTCAGAGTTTGACATCAACAGACATATAGGTTTTATAGATAATTGCGACAGCGATGTCGAAGTAAGGATTGACGGCGAGGTAGACACATCCCAGGAGGGCAGATATCCCATTACGGTAACGTTGGTCGACGATGCGGGTAATACAAAGTCCGGCGAGATGACCATCAGGGTCTATGTACCGAGCTCTTCGGGCGGCGGTGGCGGAGGAGGCGGCTCCGACGAGCATACGACTCTGGCGTTCAGCGATTTCATGGCCAGGTATCCTGACAGTGACATAGCATACGGTATTGATGTTTCCAGATATCAGGGTGACATCGATTTCAACAAGGTAAAGGCGGCAGGCTGCGAATTCGTCATGCTCAGAGCCATGATCTACAACAACGGCGAGCTGGGCGAAGACCGCAAGTTTGAGGAGTATTACCGTGACGCCAAGGCTGCGGGCCTCAAGATAGGCGTTTACTATTATTCGACCGACAGCACCATTGAGATGCTCAGGGAGCACACCGCAGAGCTCTTGAACGTTCTTGCGGACAAGGAACTCGATCTTCCCGTCGCATTCGACTGGGAGAGCTGGTCACATTTCCAGAAGTATAAGATGAGCATTGTCGATATCAATAACCTGTTCTATGAATTTGCAGGTTTGATGGAAGCCAACGGTTACGGCACGATCCTTTATGCGAGCAAGTATTATCTTGAGATCATCTGGGAGCCTGCCGGTTATGATGTCTGGCTTGCACATTATGTAAAACAGACAACATATGAGGGTGATTACTCCATGTGGCAGACCGGATCCATAGGCAGGATCGACGGCTGTTCGGAAGACGTTGATACGGATATTCTCTTTAAGAGCAGATATCCCGAAGTGTTCGGAGGTCAGTAACAGATGGCAAAGCCGAAGGCTCTTCCTCAGGGCGTTCTGAATTCCAAGCAGATGCTGAACAAGATCAACAAAGAATCCGATTCTTTGGGTCTTGTGCTTTTGTATGGCACAGAGACATACATGATCGACGGAGCGGTAAACATGCTCAAGAAGGCATGCCTGGTTCCCGGAGCCGAAGATATGGATTTTGCCTCGATCGACATGAGGACGGGCGAGAAGTTCGACATGGGCAAGCTCGAGGAACTGATTTCCATGCCTCCGTGGATGTCGCCGAAAAGGCTTATAGTTGTCAGACAGTCCGGACTTCCCGGAAGGGAACTGTCAGATAAGGACCTGAATGTGCTGAAAAATATCCCGTCGTCTACCGTGGTCGTCTTCTTTGAGGAAAACGTAGACAGCCGCAAGAAAGCTTTTAAGGCTTTCGTGCAGTACGGCACGGTTGCTTCCATGGTCGGTTTTGAAGAGGATGAACTCCTGAACTGGATCGGCAACAGATTCGGCAAGGAAGGCCTGAAGGTTAACTATGATGCCGCCACTTCAATGGTTTCAAGGTGTTCGGGCAACATGATGGAGCTCGTAAATGAGGTCAATAAGGTAGCTCTTTACTGTCAGAGCAAGAATTATACCGTGGTAACTCCTGAGATCGTCGAACTGTGCTGTCCGGCGGACCTGAGCGGAAGGATCTTCGATATCATGGATTCCTGCGGAAGCGGAAATGCGGCTTCCGCGCTTGGGACTCTTGATAAACTGATAATCAATAAAGAGCCTATGGTAATGATAAGGGCGTCCATCATGAGCCACATCAAGGCCCTGATAATGGCCAAGGAAGCCGGGAATCCGAATGTTCTTATAAAAAGGACCGGCATGAAGGAGTTCAGGGCAAAGAAGATCTGCCAGCAGGCCAATAATTTCAGCATGAATTCGCTCATAAAGCTCTATCTGACTGCGGCAGACCTGGACAGCGACTTCAGGCACGGCCTTATCGATGAGAGATATTCCCTGGAGATAGTCCTTGTAAAGGCAGCTGCAAAGACCGATGGTAATCCAGGCTCGTTTTCATGAGGTTTTTCCCTATTTTTTGATTTGACGTTAAAGGGTTAATGCCTTAAAATCTTCTAGTATTATTTATATGAGGGAGATCTTATGGCTAAGATTCAGATGAAGACCCCGCTTGTTGAGATGGACGGGGATGAGATGACAAGAATTATCTGGAAACAGATAAAGGAGATCATTATCGAGCCCAATGTTGACCTGAAGACCGAATATTTCGATCTCGGATTAAAGCACAGGGACGAGACGGCAGACCAGGTAACCATCGATGCCGCCAACAGGACAAACGAGCTCGGCGTTGCGGTAAAGTGCGCAACGATCACGCCCAATGCCCAGAGAATGACAGAGTATAATCTCCACACTATGTGGAAGAGCCCTAACGGCACGATCAGGGCCATCCTCGACGGAACGGTCTTCAGGGCACCGATCCTCGTAAAGGGAATAAGACCTTTCGTATCGTGCTGGGAAAAGCCTATCACGATCGCAAGACACGCATACGGCGACGTCTACAGAGACACAGAGTTCCTTGTAGACGGACCTTGCAGAGCTGATCTTGTTCTCACTTATCCCGACGGAAGACAGGAGAGCCAGACGATCTTTGAATATAAGGATGCAGGTGTTGTCCAGGGTCTGTACAACACTGACAAGTCCATTTCCGCATTTGCGACTTCCTGCTTCGAGTATGCATTGGATACAAAGCAGGATCTCTGGTTCGCAACAAAGGATACCATCTCCAAGAAGTACGACGGACGATTCAAGGAGATCTTCCAGAATATCTATGACACACAGTACAAGGAAAAGTTCGAAGCAGCCGGTATCACATATTTCTATACGCTCATCGATGATGCTGTCGCAAGAGTCATGCGCTCTTCCGGCGGATTTGTCTGGGCGCTCAAGAACTATGACGGCGATGTCATGAGTGATATGCTCGCTTCCGCGTGCGGTTCACTTGCCATGATGACATCCGTTCTCGTTTCACCCAAGGGCGTTTACGAGTATGAGGCAGCTCACGGTACTGTTACAAGACACTACTACAGACACCTCAAGGGTGAGCAGACATCTACTAACCCTATGGCTACACTTTTCGCCTGGTCCGGTGCGCTCAGAAAGAGAGCTCAGCTCGACGGTCTTAAGGATCTTGAGGATTTCGCAGACAGGATCGAGAAGGCTTCCATCGAGACCATTGAGGAAGGCACGATCACCGGAGATCTCAATAATCTCCTTGACAATGACAACAAGAAGACGGTTACTACCGAGGAGTTCCTCAGGGCAGTAGCTGCCAAGCTTTAATAAAGAACATTTCGGAGGATTATGAAAATGAGTTATTACAAGACCTGGATGGACAGATCCGAGGATGCATCCAACAGACAGGAATATGTTGAATATATCAACCGTTACTATGCACTCGAGAAGGCAGCTTACGAGAAGATCCTGGGAGCTTATCCCGACAATGAGGAATATCTCAGCGGCAAGGCTTCCGAGATGGCTAAGAAACTGGACTTCCCCAAGGATGCAATGGATGTATTCGTAGGATTCATCGACGGCATCAAGTCCAGCCTTGTTAACGGTGATGACATCGACCTCGAAGCTATCGATGACGATTATGAGATCAAGCTCGTGATCGATTACGAGAAGCTCTACTACAACATGCGTGATGCAAAGGCTGACTGGCTCTATAACATCACCGCATGGAAGTCTATCCTTACTGACGAGAAGAGACAGGAGATCACGAAGGAATACCGCGATGCAAACATCGCACATTCCGATAAGATCGGACGTAACGATCCGTGCCCCTGCGGTTCCGGCAAGAAATACAAGAACTGCTGCGGCAAAAAGGGTTGATAATAAGCCCCGTACTAACGCATCAGGAGAATACTCTTGAAAAAACTGTTTAAGAATAAATGGTTCATAGCACTTCTCGTTATCCTCGTGCTGACGGCTTTTGCCGTGCTGAGCCTGGTTCCGGGGAGCCCTGTTAAAAAGTTGCTCCAGCCGGTCCAGCTTGTGACGAGTCCTGCCCAGTCCATTGTAAAGTCGGCAGGTGACACGTTGTCCGATTTCTGGTCAGCCATCACCGACGGTATCGCCATAAGGGAAGAGAATAAGGCCCTTAAAGAGCAGATCGCCGATCTGAGATACCATCTTACGCAGAATGAGGAAGCAGCGCTCAGATATGAGGAGCTCAAGGATGCTCTCCATATCAAGGATATGTTCAGTAATTACGATATCTACGGTGCTTCTATCCTTTCGAGAGAATCAGACGAGTGGTTTTCCACTATAAGGCTCAATGTCGGCTCTTCCGACGGAATCGTGCTCGAAGAGGGCAATTCCTATCCGGTGCTCGATGTTCAGATGAACCTCGTCGGACGAGTTATAGAGACATCCGATACTGAATCAAGAGTATTGCCGCTCTTTCACGAGGGTTTTGCGGTTGCCGGAAAGGTAAATGCGGTCAACGGCGCGACATTCATGGTCGTTGGCGATGCCGAGCTCAAGAGACAGAAGCTCTGTCTTGCAAAGGACATCGACAGGGACGTCGTTCTGGAACCCGGAATGCAGATAGTAACATCCGGTGACGGCGGACTTTTCCCCGAAGGTATACCGATCGGTGTCATCGAGACGGTCGATTATTCCAACCCGCTCGAAGTAACGGCCACGATAAGGCCTTATTCACAGATCGGAAAGCTCGAGGACGTGTTTATCATGATCCCTTATGTAGAGGAAGAACCTGAAGCATCTCAGAATGCTGCTCCTGCGGGGAACTGACCTATGAGCTTAGTGCATGCGAATACAAAGGCGAGGATCAGGAAGATAGTCGTTTATGCGGTCTATATCATCCTTTTGTCCTCATTACAGGTCTCATTTCCTGATAAGCTCGGATTTGCGGGGCAGAATGCGGATCTGATGTTCGTATTCGTTATCCTTTCGGGTTATTTCAACGGCTTCTGGGACGGAGCCGTCGTTGGTTTTGTTGCAGGGCTCGTAAGAGATGTTTTCTCGCCTCCGGCCATCGTCGGTCTTGACGGTGAGGTCAGGGTCACCGCGTTTATCGGTGCTCTGACTTTGTTTGCCGCAGGGATAGCTGGCTCCGCGTTTTTCACAAAAAGAATGCACAGGAATGTGCCTTTCTCGATAGTTGCCGTGCTCTTTGTCACAACATGTTACAAGGTTCTGGGATTCATCCTTATTCTCGGATGGAGTTCGCTGACCGATGCAAAGGGCGGGCTTTATTCGCCTTTGACGGCGCTCATTTATTCGTTGCTTCCGCAGCTGCTCCTTAACGCGATAGCGGCCATACCGCTGATCCTGTTATTGAGGTTCCTGGGACCTGTTTCCTTCAGGGGCGGATCACATAGGGATGAAATAGTAGAAAAGCAGGGTGAAGGCTCATGGCTCGGAATCTGACAGACGATTACGGCGCTTTTGATAATAATGCCGAGAGAGGAAACAGGAACGACGCAGGTTCTCTGTTTAAGCGCGTCTTCGTTTTCCTCACGAACAGATATCTGGTCCTTGGCGCCGGCTTTGTCATCTTCGGCATCATGATCCTCATAATGACGACAAGACTCCAGTTCTCGGGATATCAGAACACTCTGTCCGAGAGTTCCTCGGGTGTAATCAGGCAGTATACTTCGCAGGCTCCGAGAGGAGATATCTACGACAGCAAGGGCGTGCTCCTTGCTTCCACCACCGAATACAACAGCGTCATGATAGCAAATGCCTATCTGGACAACGCTTCGCTCAACGAGCTTTGTCTCGAACTGAGCTATCTTTTCGAAGAATATCACTGTATAGATGTGGCGGACCTCGACCAGTATTTCGTATTGGATCCGAAGGCCAGATTCGTTAAGGACGAAAACAAGATAAGGCTCTGGCAGACAGATACGAATCTTTTCGGTCTTAAGGACTATTCGACGGGCGTTATCGTAACTTTTTCGGACGATTACGTTAAGACCGATCCCAATGTATTTTTCCTTTATCTCAGGCGTAAATTTGACATCGACAACAATTACACCATCGAAGAAGCGTACAGGATAATCAGGATCAGATATCAGATATTCAGGGATACCTGGGCTTTTGCAAAGGGTACGCCCGTAAAGATCGCCACGGATGTTCCGGACGAGCTCATCAGGATCTTCGAGGAACAGAATTACCACTACATGGGAATAGTCACGGGCAAGGAATATGCCAGGAACTATTCGACTGAGGCTCTTTACGCGAGCCATGTTTTGGGATATGTCGGTAAGATCTCGAGTGTCACTTATCAGGATCTGGCCCCGTTCGGCTATACGAGCGACGATGTCGTCGGAAAATCGGGCGTCGAATCCCAGATGGAAAGATATCTGCACGGCAGCAACGGCACCACGCCTTACAGCATATGGACCATGAACGGGGAGGAGGGACTTTTCGTTCCTCAGAGTTACGGAGTCGCTCCGGAAGAGGGTGCTACGGTCTATCTCACCATTGATTCACGTATCCAGGAGATCGGAACCCAGGCTCTCAAGGAGTACATCCTGGAGGCGAGAGCCAACAACACCACGGAGTTCAAGTCGGCGTCGGCCGGAGCTTTCGTTATGATGAACGTCAACACGGGCGCTGTAATAGCGATGGGTTCTTATCCGAACTACGATCCCAACGACTTCATCCTTCAGAACTACGGTGACGAGCAGGCAAAAGAGCAGGTTAAGTATTATCTCGGTATCGACGATTACGAGGAGATCACGGCGACCGACCTTCCTCTCTGGAACCGTGCGATAATGTCCATGTATGCGCCGGGTTCCACGTTCAAGCCCTGCACGGCTCTGGCTGCATTAGAGACGGGCAAGATAACGCCGAGGAGCAATACCATTGACTGCGAGAGCCCTTACGACGTTGACGGCTGGATATTCAAGTGCCTTGAGCGTCCTAACGGCGGACACGGCGACCTCACGCTCAACGATGCGATGGCACAGTCCTGCAACATCTATTTCATGAAACTCGGCATAATGACCGGTATCGACAACATCTCCGCGATGGCAAACAGATTCGGACTCGGCGTAAAGTCGGGAATCGATCTCCCGGGTGAGATCTCCGGCGTCATGTCGAGCCGTGAAAATAAGAGACTTACCAGACAGTCGGTCTACGATAAGACCTGGTTCCCGTCAAATACCGCGCAGGCTTCGATCGGCCAGTTCGACGACTGCTTTACGATCCTCCAGCTCTGCAGATACACATGCGGTATCGCCACAAACAAGCTGTGCACGCCTTATGTCATCGACAAGGTGGTTGCGAGCGACGGTTCGATCCTGTACAGGGGACAGAAGGAATCGGTGGACATCGGTATCGACGAAGATAACATCAACGCCGTAAGAAACGCAATGAATGCGGTTTACTGGGGCAGGGAAAGAGGCATGGCAAACTGGAACTCGAGTGCGCATGCCGCATTCGAAAACTATCCTGTCGAGCTTGTCTGCAAGACCGGAACTGCCGAAACGGGATTCGAAAATACCAGAAAAGAGTATTCCAACGGACTCTTTATCTGCTACGCGCCGAAAAACAATCCTGAAGTAGCTTTGGCTCTCGTGGTAGAGAAGGGCGAGTGGGGTTCGAGCTCGGTCATCATCGCGAAAAAGATAATGGCTGCATATTTCAATCAGCAGCTCAATTCCAAGGTACCCCTCAATAAGACAAACCCGATCCTCGGTGACTATCTGCCTTCAGTTAATGCCACCGCAGCCTGATCCGGATTCCTTGTTCTGACGGGAGTTTTCGAACGTTTTGTGAAATAGACGATTATTACATTGTTGATTTGTTATAAAGATTAGTTGCCCGAAAGCACATTTTACTGTACAATCTGTTTATTCGCTTTAATGGGAGATTTCGGATGAAAATAGTTTTGATGGCTGACAACAGGAAGACCGAACTGCTGGTCAATTTCTGCATCGCATACAAGCCTTTGCTTGAGAAACATCAGCTCATCTCAGTTTACAACACCGCCAAGCTTCTTAAATCCGCCGCAGATCTGGATGTCTCAGGTCTCTCCGTGGATTATTCAAGCGGTTTCGAACAGCTTGCATCCAGAGCCGAGTATAACGGTATCGACTGTGTCATCTATCTCAGGGACGGACGCCAGGTCGGTGAATCGAATCCGTTTGAACTGCTCGACGTCTGCGATCAGAATACCATCCCTTATGCGACCAATATCGCATCTGCGGAGATTCTCGTAACCGCCATAGACAGCGGTGCTCTTGATTACCGCGAATGGAACGCAGTCTGATAACCGTTCCGTTCGGTCCTCTCGGATCCAATATGTATATAGTCACCGGTCCTGCCGGTGTATTTATCATTGATCCTTCCGTATCTCCGGAGAAGGCGGAGGCGTTCTGCGGCATGCCCGGCCTTTCCAAAGGTGAGTGCGGGGTAAAGGGCATCTTTCTTACCCACGGTCATCACGATCACATCAAGTATGTCACCGAATGGCAGGACGCATATCCCACGGCTGGGCTGTTCTTCAGCAGCAATGACAAAGACCTTCTCGGCAACGGTTATATGAACTGTTCGTACATGGAAGGCACGCAGGTTGTCTATAACTTCAAGTTTACGAATCTTGATGCTCTTAACGGGGCAGCGATATACAAGGCCGACGGGATCGATGTCAGGGTATATGAGACACCGGGACATACCATGGGCAGCGTATGTTTTCTTTTCAATAACGACGGTGAAGAGATGTTATTTACCGGCGATACCGTTTTCGCGGGATCCGTCGGAAGGACTGACATGCCGGGCGGCTCGGCTCGCGATCTTGCGGATTCCATTAGGCGGATCAGCAAGCTGAAGCCCGAACTGAAGATATTCCCGGGCCACGGACCTGCTTCGACCATCGGGGATGAGATCAGGACTAATCCGTTCTTTGAGATGTGAACCTCAGTGTTTGCTTGACTTTTTCGGAAATTAATATATAAAATATTGTTCTGCAATGAAGGTGCGTAAGTAGTCTTTCTACAGACAGCAACAGAGAGTCGTGTCACCGGCTGAAAGCACGATACTAAGGGTAGTAAGATGAATTTCAACACTGGAGCATTCTGTCGGAAACGGTAATTTTACTGACTAAGCAGATGCGTTCGCTGCGGCATTACAGTGGCGGCTATAAGTGCGAAAAGACTGATATTTCAGTTTTTCGAACATGGGTGGTACCGCGAAGGTGCAGATAATATGCTAATTCGTCCCATGGCAATGAATAATTGCCGTGGGATTTTTTTATGCTCAGGCGGTAAGAAACAAGGAGGAAAACATGGCTGAACTCAGTGAATTAAGTGAGAAGTTATCCGCTATTAAGAGTCAGATCGAATCTGATCTGGCAGGAATTACCAGCTCCAAGGGAATCTTCGAGTACAGAAAGAGCGTTATGGACTCTAAGGAAGGCAAGATCGGTTCCCTCATGAAGGAGATGGGCAAGATCCCGAAAGAGCAGAAGGCCGAGTACGGCAAGATGGTCAACGAGATCAGAAACTGGGCCACAGAGAAGTTCGACGCTTTGGATGCGGAATTCAAGGCTGCTGAGCAGAAGGCACGTTACGAGGCTGAGGCCATCGACGTAACGCTTCCTTCCAAGAAGCTCAAGAAGGGCTATCTCCATCCGAATACCCAGGTCAGAAACCAGATCGTCGATATCTTCGGTTCAATGGGTTTCTCGGTCTACGAAGGAAACGAGATCGAGACAGATCACTATAACTTCACGGCTTTGAATATCCCGCAGGATCACCCTTCACGTGACATGCAGGACACATTCTATTTGAGCTCTGAATTCCTTTTGAGAACACAGACCTCTGCAGGTCAGGTTCACGTTATGGAATCTCAGCAGCCGCCGATAAAGATCATCTCACCCGGTAAGGTTTTCCGTTCGGATGACGATGCCACACACTCTCCGATGTTCTCCCAGATGGAAGGACTTGTAGTGGACGAGGGCATCACGCTCTGCGACCTTCAGGGAATGCTAGACGTATTCGTTAAGAAGATCTTCGGCGAGGAGACAAGGACAAGATTAAGACCATCTTACTTCCCGTTCACGGAGCCTTCAGTAGAAGTCGACGTATCCTGCTTCCAGTGCGGCGGCAAGGGCTGCAAGCTCTGCAAGGGAACAGGCTGGATCGAAGTTCTCGGCGCAGGCGTGGTCAACAAGAAGGTTCTTGAAGGCTGCGGGATCGACAGCGACAAATACAGCGGTCTGGCTTTCGGTATCGGTATCGATCGTATTGCCATGCTCAAGTACGGCATCAACAACATCAAGCTCCTGTTTGAGTCTGATCTCCGCGTACTTGAACAGATCG
>Ga0247611_10004698_pt1 | contig 18709 bp, 18 predicted proteins | sample 177DNAGHGhighgp2_FD_192422 | JGI IMG/M metagenome (GOLD analysis project Ga0247611, IMG submission 192422) | Sheep rumen microbial communities from Palmerston North, Manawatu-Wanganui, New Zealand - 1770 DNA GHGhigh gp2 | ecosystem: Host-associated > Mammals > Digestive system > Stomach > Rumen... | reverse complement strand
AAGGCGCTATGAACTGAACATCTACACGGACAACAAGTCATACCTGAACCCTTTTGCTCTCGCTGATGGATGAGCAGGTTTGCTTTGAGGGTTAACCACAACATCCCCCACCTGCATGCTTGATGGGGTAAGGGGAATTGTGCCCGATTCAACACATGACGGACTATATTTTAATTTGTTAAGCCATACAAGACACCATAATGTGAATCTCTAGACGAAAGATTATTAGTTGCGGATTTTAGGCTGTTTAAAAATTCTATTGTTGTTTGCAATAAGTAATCATTTGTCTTAATACAAACAATTCTCGGAGCGCAAGACGATGGCACTGATGCAGAAATTGGAGAAGGCGACAAAAGAGATTACTGCGTTGGCAAAGGATGTGATAAGTCTGGCTCATACAACGAAAAGGGTAAACTTTACGAGCGACGATTATGTCTGATTTTTAACATCTTACATATTGTCGCTCGTAATTTCGCTCGTAATCGCTTGTTGTTTTTGCTCTTTTTACGAGCGGAATTCGCATTGATTTTCAGTAACTTACATTACGTCACTCGTAAAAAGTCGCTCGTAATTTCGCTTGTAATCGCTCGTAATTTTCACTCTTTTACGAGCGACCATACAGATTTGTTACCTACGGTTTCGTTAACAATCATACCGCCTTCTCGTATCTTACGCAGGATGTTATCTATCTTGTTCATTTTCTGCTTATCATCCAGCTGATCTGACAAAACATCCCAAGAAGATTTACTATTTCCTGCTTTGTTAGGCAGTTGTGATCTTTGAGTGAATCAAGCAGTAGTGCCTCGCACTTCTTATCCGTTAGTCCCTTATGCTTGGAATACTCCACCTTTTGATCTGTTACCCCCGCAATCTGCTTTGACACATATAAATGTGGCTTACGACCTTCTATCAATTTTTCCTTTCTCAGCATTTTGATGGCTTCGTCACTTATCGGCTTTCCCTTCTCCCAGATTTTTCCGTGGCGACCCAACGTAAAGATCCGAGTGCGTCCAAAGAACAGTAAAAGACACAGGAAACTTCTTTCCCAAAATATGACACTGATTATAGAGCTTTTGTTTTATTGACGCATTGAAATTGTATGATTGCACCAAGCTTTAAAGGACGGGGAAAAGGGGGTTCAGCGAAAATTCTTATCTTTGCTCTCGAAAAATAAAATATAGAGTCTAACTAAAAACCATTAAAACGTATGAAAAAACAATTAGCTATTTGTATCGTGGCAGCAGGGTTGATATCTATGCCTCAGAGTGTGACGGCTCAGGGCTTCTTGGGGAAAGTCAATAAAGCACTGGACAATGCAAGCACCAAGGCACAGATTGCTACGGGGCAGGCAGACCAGCAGACTAACGGCGTAATAGTGATAAATCCTGTCAGCAAGGCAATGAGCGTGGAGGTAGTGAAAGCTATAGGTCGCAGTTCGAGTGAGAATTTTGGCGATGTAGAGCTGGTTCTGCGTGTCAACGTAAAGGAGCCTGTAAACAGCATTGCCCTCGGAGGCAGCTGGGGACAGGGAAAGACACAGGCATTTGATGCAGACGGCAATGTGTATAAGATGAAGATGCCGAGCGTTTCCGACAGATACGAGGTTACGGAGGGCCTGGCCGTAAAGATTACATGTTCTCCTTTCCTGAAGGTGCGCAAGAGCAATGCCAGTCTTGCCATCGTGAAGATTGTAGCCAAGTGTGGCGATGCCAGTGGCGAGATGACCCTCAAGAACGTGCCTATAGAGTGGGACCCTGTGGAGGAGTAGCCCACAGTGCATCGCAGTGGGGCTATCGAGCTAAGACTATTATAATCTAAAACAAACAACTAAAACCTAAAGAAAGATGAAAATGACAATGAAGAAGATTTATGCCCTCGCGGCAGTAGCAATGTTTGCAGTGTTGGGACTCACCAGTTGTGGTGGCGGAGGTAGCAGCAGCGAGGCTGAGGCAAGCGACATTCCAACCGACGGACTGCTGGGCGAGCTGCCTATGCTGACGGCTAAGTATTGCAACAAAATTATTGACCTGAGGGAGAAGATGTTCTCAGGACAGCTGACGGAGGACGAACTGAAGAAGGCTCGTGCCGAGTTTGACGAGACCGAGAAGGAGCGTGACGCCAAGCTGCTGCTCGCTCGTGAAGCCCTCAACGGCAAGGAAATTCCCGTAGAAGTGCAGGAGGGCGTAGCTGCTAAGTTTGACGGCAACCTCAAGATTTCAACCGAGGGGAAGGGTACCATTTTCGCTATAGGTACATGTACCATAACTAAGTCTGGGAACTTTCCAACCCTCAATGCTGTGGCTATTGACACCGACGGTAAGGCTATCACCGACAAAAAAGGGGCATTCTGGTATGAGTCAGATGGAAAGACTTCTCTCTCTGATTGGAAGGAAGGCACGAAGGCTGTGATGCAAGCTCGCATTGGTGTAGGTTCGACAAGCGCCAGGAGCCACAATACCAGCGAGATGAAACGCTGGGCTAAGATTGCAAAATTCTACCTGATGGACACTTCCTCAGACGCTTACAAGCAGTTGATGGAGCAACTCAAGGCTGACAAAAAAGCAGAGGAAATAGAGGCAGCCAAGGCAGTTGTAGGCGAATAGCAGAATATACAAGAAAAGGAAAAAAGGAGCCTGACGAGAAAGTTCGTCAGGCTTCTTTTGTAGGAATTAAGATAAAAGAAGGTGAGGCGCTACCTTTTCTACATAGAGCGCAACTAATGACACCACAAATACCACAACAACTTTTCTTTATAAAAGTTGCTGGCTGAGATTTGGTCTTTCACCACATCGTTTGGCAGTATGTAGTTCTGCTCGTAGTTTGAGTAAGAGAACTCGCGGCGCAGATAGTGGTGATGCTTGTCCTCATGCTTGTGTTCCTGTTTCCGTCACGACTCGGCCATTCATGCAAGCGTGATGGCTCTCGCTGCTCCGTCAATTGACTGCGGGTGCCCCAGGATATTCATACCATTGTTTTCCAGATGGCGATGCTATGGTTTACCATGCTGACAAACTCGCGGGCGGCTGCTTTCTGGTAGCCATTTCTCAGGGTGTGTATGCAGCCTTCCATACCGCTGCCATCGGCAATGATGGGGATGGCGGTAAGCCCTTGCTCATCGATAACGGTCGACTCGGAGAGCATAGTGACATACTTCGTCTGGCGTACACACTTGAAAAGCAGGTTCACGTTGTTGATCTCAGCCTTTATATTGTATTCCAGTCCGCTCTGAGCCGTCATGCGGTCAAAGGTCTTGCGGGCCTGCAGTCCCTTGGCAGGCAGCACCAGAGGATAGCGCTGCAGGTCTTCGAGCGTCATACTCTTCTCGGCTGCCAGCGGGTGCTGGTCGTTCACTACGGCAGTCAGCCGGTTGTTAAACAGCAGTCGGCTATCAATGCGCGGGTCGGCCTCATTGGGCTTGAATGCCAGCACCAGGTCGAGCTCGTGCTGTAGCAGTCGCTCTATCAGGTCTTCCATCGACGAGTAGCATACCGACAGTTTCACCTTGGGGTGCAGGCGCATAAAGTCGATCATCGCCTCTGCCATGATGCTGCTGAATGAGAATGTCACACCGATGTTCAGCTCACCCGTCAACAGTTGTTTGAGTTCCTGTAGTCGCAGCACACAGTTGTCCACCATGTGTACGCTCTCGCGTGCCATAGGCAGCAGTATATGGCCAGCCTCTGTCAGCATCACCTCGTGGCTGTTGCGCACAAAGAGTTGCTGGTCAAGTTCCTGCTCCAGGTGCAGTATCTGCTGCGACAGGGTGCTCTGGGTGATAAACAGTTCGTGGGCGGCCTGCGAGAAATTGAGCGTCTTGGCCACACATAAGAAGTACCTCAGTTGCCTGATTTCCATATTAGTCTCTACTTATAATTATTATTTGCGCGTGCAAAGGTAGCACAAATATGCTATTATCAATGTGGTTGGCTATCGTTTTTGTCGATAGCTGCATTCGTTTTGACATCAATCGCCACGTTCGGCATAAGTCATAGCCAATTATCGTCTGGCATTCACAAAAGCCGTACCTTTGCACCCGAAAAAAGAAATGAATCGTTTAATTCATAAAAAATATAAGGTATTATGACTACAAGTTGGTTTTTGATTTTGGGAGAGTTTTCTGTGTTGTACATCTGCCTCCATTGGTACTTGCAGCACCATCGCGAACGCAAATTCGCTGTCAAGGTAGCCAACGACCGCATCGAGGGTCTGCAGCTTGGCAAGGTAAGTGAATTTATCAATCGCCCGTTTGTGGTGGATGAGATTCGCCTTGCCCACTCGTCAAAGCGCGTCATGCACCCCGCCAACAGCACGGTATTACATCACGGCGACCACCTGTTAATAGAGGCTCGTTCGAAAGAAATCGATCCTATTGTCGCCTTTTTGGGGCAACGCGAAACAGCCACGAAATGATGAATCAGGAGAATTTGCAACGCAGTCTTGACCTTTTGCTTCGCACAGGTTGCCTGCTGATGGAGAGTGCGGCAGATACCAGCCGGACTGAGAGAACTATGAAACGAGTGGCGGCATATTTAGGGCTGCCACTCGAACGGTTGAACATCTATATCGTTTACAATATGCTGATGGTCAACCTGTCAGACGACGAGTGTTCTTACACCAAGTTTCAGCGGGTGGAGAAGCATGGGGTTAATTTGGACACGCTGCGCCAGGTGAGCCATCTGTCGTGCAAGGCTATGCAGTTGCATTACCAGTTGGACAGCTACGAACAAGCACTCGACTATATAGCCCACCAGCAGCGCAACTACTCGCCCTGGCAGGTGGCTGTCGGTGGCGGACTGGCCTGTGGTGGTTTCTGCATCCAGTTCGGGTGCGACTGGACGGCATTCTTCTATGCTGCCATCGCGGCTATCCTGGGCTTGCGCCTGCGCATGCTACTCAGGCAAAAAGGCAGTAACGCATACGTGAACATTGGTGTCGCGGCTTTTGTGTCCACGCTGCTGGCTTGGGCTTTCAGTCTGCTGTCTGCCAGTGCCCAAACCAGCAGTTGGCTGCCACAGATGCTGGTGTCCTCTACCCCCTGGCATCCCTTGCTGGCGTGTGCGCTGTTCATCGTGCCGGGCGTGCCACTTATCAATTTTGTGAGCGACATGCTGTCGGGCTATATCCAAGTGGGCATGACGCGTGCTGTTAACACACTCATGATGCTGCTGGCCATGGCATTCGGCATTGCCTTTGCCATTCAGGTGTGCGGCATCGACAACTTTGCCAAAGACCTACCCATGACGCCCCATCACGCCTACGACGAGTATATGCTGGCCGCCGCCATTTCGGCCATCGGGTTCTCGATGATATTCAATACGCCGCGCCATCTGATGTGGGTAGTTGCTCTGGGTGGCATCATCAGCGTCTGCACGCGCAACTTTGTCAATCTCGGTCCGTCAAGTGGCAACATCGGGCTGGATCAGGGGCTTGTAGTCGGTTCGTTTGCAGGCTCGGCTGTGGTCAGCATCATCTGTTGCGCACTGATTCACCGTTTGCACACGCCGCATCAACTGCTCAGCATCCCTAGCGTCATCCCAATGATTCCTGGTGTGCTGATGTATCGGGCACTGTTTGCGTTTATCAACATGCATGGCGTGGAGGGTGAGGTAACGGTGGCGATGAACAATGCCATCCAGGCCTCGCTTATCATCCTGTTCATCGCTCTGGGTGTAGCCATCCCCAATGTGTTCTTCCGCCGGATAATCAGTCCGTGCGGCTAATCACAATGCGCTTATGCAACTTTACACGCTACACCTGCTTTGATTGGTGCATGCCCGTCATGTGGACCAGCACGAAGTTTATAGTGGGTGGAATGGATTATTGGCAGGTCGCTGACATGTGGAGCGTACATCTTGCAATGAGTAATTCTAACTTGTATCGCGCAGGCTATCGTTGCTTAATGGATTACTATGTATTGATATCGTAAACGAAGAACCGCCGTATGCGGAACCGCATGTACGGTGGTGTGAGAGGTCGGAAAATGAAAGTAGGAGGAAAACTACTTCATTTTCCTCCTACTCGATTGTAGGAATTAAGATAAAAATGTGTATCTTTGTAACAGATTTCTCTCTACAATATTATGCAGGAAAGGAATGACATTATGAGCGTTGACGCCATGATGGACGAACGCTATGGAAAAGTCGGATCGTCCGAACGCGAAGCCTTTCGTAAGGAGGCTTATGCCTATTGTGTCGGACAGATTATAAGTGATGCCCGCAAACGCGAGAAGGTCACACAGCAGGAGTTGGCCCAGCGTGTTGGCACCAACAAGTCATACATCTCTCGCATTTATCAAGAAAAAGACGCTTTCAGACTTGCCAGAGGATAGAACCAATGGCAAGCCCACAAGTTGTATTCCATGTTTAATTGAAATCTTCATTTTCGTTTCTTTTTTGATTTATTTCGCAACCTCTAAACCCAATTGGTCAATAAGGGTGCTTAATGTGGGATTGCCTTTTAGCTCATCAATGCTCATCTTAGGCTTATTATCTACCTCATCAACAGGAGAATAGGGAAAACGTATCAAATGTTTATATTCATTTGGCAGACATTCTGCTATAACATTACGGAATAGTAGGTAACATTCTTGGTGAAAATCTGTACCGCAATATTTCTTGAGTTCTTCAACCATAGTATTTGCAACTTGTTGTGTACCAATTTGTTTTGATTAAAACGGTAGAAAAGTGATTGCATGGATTTAATGGAGGATGAAAAAGACAAAGAATTAACGTTTTTAACTTTTGCAAACCACAAATAACATAAAAATGTGCAGTTCTTTAGTTGGGTTATGTGGATTTTTTCTTCGATAGTAATTCAAAACTGCGACAGCTGTCGCAGTTGTACATTGAGGACATACGGGTCTTGATGTGCAAGTTCGGAGGCTATGATTATACCATATTATTACAATACGCGCGTATGATTATGTCAAGAGGTTGGAATTACGAACTACTATCCAATGCACTCCCCTTGTTGATGTACAAGAAGATTTTATTATCGGGCAACAACTTTGGACAGTAAATTGTACAAATCTGCTATCTCTACACACAATACAGAGTTAAATATATACAAAATCGTATGATAATTACAAAAAATTAGCTACAAGTATAGCGTATTTATAAATATTATTCGTATTTTTGTAGTAAAATTACAAAAACGAATAAAATATTTTAGGTATGATACGAGATTTTTGGGTAAAGAATTATCTTTCCATTCGCAACAAGCAGGAATTAAGCTTTGTGTCCAAGGGACCATCTTCGGAACTTGTCACCGAAGTTGCTGATGGGGTTTTCTTGTACAAGTTAGGCATCCTATATGGCTCAAACGCTTCGGGTAAGTCGAATATGCTGATTGCCATGAATGAAGTGTTCCGTCTGTTGATCATGCCAAAATCGGATGCGACAGTCGAAATTGGCGGTTGTATTCCATTTGTGCTCGCCAAAGATGAGCCAACGGAAATGCATGTATCATTCTATGCCGATGGCACTCGATATGACTATGATGTCAAGTTCAACGGCAAGCACATTCTATGTGAAGCCTTGTATTATTATCCTAACAAATCAAAATCGCTGTTCTATGAGCGTAGTTTTGTGGGCGAGAATGTACAGGCAGACATCAAGTTCGGCGCAAGTCTTAAATTGCAAGTCAAGACGCAGGAAAGCATCCGCGAAAACACTTTGAACAATCACAGTGTATTGTCTGTTTGCCGAAAGGCAGCCTTGAAAGAAGACATAGCTCCATTCAATGCGCTTCATGCTTGGATTATGGCCAACTACCATGAAATTGATGGTGATGGAGACAAAGGCATAGTCGAAATCTTGAAAGATGCTTATAACAATCCTAAAAAACGTAAATTCTATAACACAATGCTTCAAAAGGCCGACTTAAACATCTTGGATTATCGTCCTGTCGTGGAAGATCGTTTGGTGCCCAGTGAATTTCGTGAGCGTATCCAGAAAGAGAATATCCCAGAAGAGATGAAAGACGTTCTTTTGAAACCGACCTCAGATTCTATCACCTTCTTGAACCATTCCGACTATGGTGACTTTGATATTCCCCTCAGATGGCAGTCAAAGGGTACTCAGAAGTATATCCGTATATTAGATGCCTTGTACGACTTGATAACAAGTCCTCATGTGTACTATCTTGATGAACTGGGCGAGGATCTTCACAACGATCTGTTGTACTACTATCTCAATGTATTCATCTTTAACTCTGGCCAGTCGCAGTTAATTATCACGAGTCAGGAGACCACCCTCCTGTCGCAAGACATGATTAATGAGAACAGGGGTGTGGTATGGTTTGTCGAAAAGAATAAGGAAACTGCTTCATCCGAATATGCCCGTGGCGACTCATTCGGTCTGCACAAGAACCTGTCGCTATACAATTCTTATCGTATCGGTCGATTGGGAGCCAAGCCCGAACTTGGTAGTATCTTTATAAATTTGGAGAATTGATATGGGAAAGCTACGACAAACAGCACTCATCTTAGGAGAAGGACCAACAGAATTCTTCTATTTCAAGTCCCTATGCGATGTATTCAAGCGTCTGACCATCAAGCCAGACTATCCGAAACATACCAATATTAAGGAACTAGAAGCCAAGATTGCAGAGGGGGTGGCAATGGGTTACAGCCATATCTTCTGCATCATCGACATGGACACAAAGGACAAAGAGCCAGAGCGTTCACAATATCAGAAGTTAAAGATAAAGTATGCCAAGCCCATCGACAAGCCCAAGAAAGGCATCTATTGCAAAGTAGAGTTCTTTGAGACTCACCGCTGCACAGAACTGTTTTTCCTCTATTATTTCCGATACACCTCACGTCCATATGATGAGCAGGAGCCATTGCTTAAAGACCTCAACCAATGTGTCGAGTATCGGAAAACGATAGAGTTCTTCATCAAAACAAAAGGTCTGCACGGTTACTTTGAGCGAAATGGTGGCAGTCTTGAAAAAGCTATGGCCAATGCAAATCGCTCTATGGATGAGAAGCTGAAGGATGGTAGAGATTATACTTACTCGGAATTAGGGAGGCTGATAGATAAGCTGACAGCACTCTCTGAAAAACATTAATCTTTAAATTAATCAAAAATGAAAACAACAGACAATCATATTTTCATAGGTAAAGAAGACAAGTTAAACAATTGGGCTGGTCATAAAGATGTAGATAGAGATGAATTAACTGAAGAAGAAATGGGTAAACTCACAAAAAAAGTGAAGGAACTTATTAAAAACTATCTACAATTAGATAATGTCAACTTTTTATTTGGTACAGGCTCTTCCATACATCTTGGGGCTGCCAGCATTCAAAATATTCCATCAGAGACAGAGAAGTATATTCTGGATTTAGAAGATGAAGATTTGAAGAATGACTTCAAGTCTTACGTGGAAAAATTACAAGATAACATGATGAAGAAATACACCCCCGTCAAGGATGTAAAATTTCAGGATGACAGAAATTGGAATTTAATCTACGATGGAACATATATAAGGGATTACAAAGACATTGTTATTCCTGAAGGTGAAGAAGATTCTCCAGAAAAGCATTATGGGGAAGTATTGGTTATGTTTGAATCCCTACTTAACTATCTTACTGCCATTACATACCAAAAAGATGCGGAGCATGATGAAGGCGGAGGAAATAGAGTTAGAAAGTTAATTGAGGCATTGAAAGGTTCATTGTTTTTAATATGTGATGTTCACAACAGAAAAACTTCGGAACGAGATTTAAAGCGAATTGAAGAGAAAAAAATGTCAGATGCATTCGCACAAAACAAATACATTTTTCATGAGAAGTTTCTGAAATCCTTAATGCAAAGACCTCTCAATCTACAGAGAGCAAATATCTTCACGAGTAATTACGACTTGGCTTTTGAATATGCATTTGACAACTTAGGAATCAAATACATTGATGGATTTTCAGGCTTTCATCATAGATATTTTAAGCCAGAGACATTTAATTATGATATTTTCTATCCTGGTTCAACTACCGCAGGAAAAGTTCAACGTATAGAGAAAGTCATAAGATATTTTAAGCTGCATGGGTCAATTAGTTGGGTAAGTGACAATAAACGCACAGCCAACAATATTTATGGCATAGAAGAGATGCCTATTGACCTGATTAAGCGTAAAGCTGCAGATGCTGAAGAAAATGATTTCGGGTATGGTAACTTAATGATCTATCCAACTGCTGTAAAGAAAAGTTATACATTAGACTTACCATACTCTGAACTCTTTCGCCACTTCGCATATTGCACATCACAGCCTCAGTCCGTTCTATTTACTATAGGATACTCTTTCTGTGACGAGCATTTCAATGATATAATTTATCAAGCGTTATCAAATCCATCTTTTACATTGATTATTATTGATTTTAATGGCACAAAGAAATCTGAGGAGATAAAACGCTTGCGTGATTTGAATGACCCTCGCATTATAATTCTCGAAGGTGACTTTTTAGGGGATTTCTTAACATTGGCAGACACCCTAATGCCAGATTTTCTTGATGCATCTTCTAATGACGATGTTGCAGAAACTCTTAACAAGTTGATTGTAAATAAAGAATAGTATGGCAAACGAAAGAAATATAGGTAGAATTGTAACAGTCGATAGTTTGTCTGTTTACGTCCGTTTAGACGATGATTTGAAAAGTTTATACAAAAGTGGATATGAAGAAATATATCCTGTTGCCAGGATTAATTCCTACATTGTTATACCTGTAGGAGCAGACAAAATCGTCGCAATGGTTAATCGTGTTATGACGCGAGAAGAAACCGATTTGTCAAAAACATCAGGAACAATATTTTTGACGGAATCTAATCGATATCTATCGGCAACTATGGTTGGTACGATAGAAGGAGGACAGTATATACAGGGAGTTTATAATTATCCTATTCTTGATAATCCTGTATGGTATGTGACTCGAGAAGATTTGGATATCATTTTCGACCAAAAGGCAAATGAAAAAGTTGATTTCAAAAAAGACTTCTATTTACCAATAGGAACTTCACCAGCATTCCCAGATTACCAAGTAAAAATCAACCCAGATAAAATGTTCGCTAAGCATATTGCGATTCTTGGAAACACAGGCTCTGGAAAATCATGTACATTAACATCAATTCTTCAAAGCCTATTTCAATATGAATACAATGGCGAAAAACTCAAAAGTGCTCATATTATAATCTTTGATACAAACGGGGAGTACAAAGATGCATTCAATATTGATGAGAAGCACATGGTAAATTCTTTCCATATCAACGAAGATGGATTGAAAGTTCCCTATTGGTTTATGAACTTCGATGATATGGATTATCTATTTGAGCCAACGGCAGGAACACAAAGCCCTATTTTGAAACGCGCTTTAGGTTTAGCAAAGAGTCATGTTGCTGCTGAAGAAAGAAAATTAATCCCTCAACTCTATGTTAATAACTTAAAAGTTTTAATCGATAATTTAAATGCTGGAGGTTTTAAGGCAAAATCAGCAATAATAGAAGATGTTGAGTCTATATGCGATGCTTTTAATAAACTAAAAGACGAAAAGCTAACAGATTTTGATGTAAGTGAGATTTGTAAAGCATTGATTGATATTAAGTCTCAAAAAGCTCCAGATAAAGTACATCTTAATGAAAAAGGATATCTAACAGGTAACCATGATATTATTCTTATTCAAGAAGCACTTGACACTATCAATAAAAAATTAGAAGAATATCAAGCATCTCTTGTAGAGCAAACATCTTCAGAAAATCGCAATATAGATGCTCCTTTATATTACAATTTTCATTCTTTGATATCAACATGCTTTGATTATGCAATAAAAGAATCTGCTGTTTCGCAAGACAAAATGAATGAATACATTTCTACATTAAAACTAAGAATGCAATCATTTGTTGATGATGTCAGGCTTGCAAGTCCATTGCTTTTGGATAAGCAAAATAATATAAATGATGTACTTGTTCAATTTCTTGCATACATACTTGGCGATTATTGTCAAGTATATAACACCATTGCAGATAATTCAACGTATAAAGAGTATTACAATGGGAGCAAATGTACAAAAACCGTTCATAATCAAATTACAATAATAGATATGTCTCTTTTACCTTTTCAAGTACTTGAAACAATAACAGGACTTATTGGAAGGTTAATTTTAGAGTTCCTTTCTCGTTTTGACAAAGAAGAAAGAGGTATAATGCCTATAGTAATTGCATTAGAAGAGGCACAAAACTATATCCCTGAAAAGAATCAAAAAGATCGCGACTCTATTTCGAGAAAGGTGTTCGAAAGAATTGCACGTGAAGGAAGAAAATATGGATTATCGTTATTGGTATCAAGCCAAAGACCTTCTGAACTCTCTAAAACGGTGTTATCACAATGCAATAGTTTTATTGTTCATAGAATTCAAAATCCTGATGACCAAACATATATACGCAAACTTGTATCTGCTGCAAATTCAGAGATACTGAGTCAATTGCCAACATTGCCACAGCAACATGTTATCATTATGGGTGATTGTGTTAGGACACCAGTAGTAGCAAGGATGAATACTGCTAAGCCAAGACCAAATAGCAATGATCCTGAATTTGTAAATAATTGGATTAAATCGAAAAAAATCGATTATAAGAAGTATGCTAACAAATGGTTGGAAAATGATGAGAAGGAAGCCTAAAGAATAGAATAATGATTATATCAATCTCGGGCGGGAACTTGCAAAACATCGCAGTTTTCCGCCCGAAATAATTTGTACGAAGTTAAGCAAATTACTTCGTCACAATATCATATAGTGACTTGTAGTCCTTGGCAACGTCGTAGATGTATCCGTTGTCGCTGATGGCTTTGAAGTGGCGACAGGCACATTCAATCTTGCTTTCCTCAGAACCACGGAGCTGACTATTCTGCAAATAGACTCGGTCACAAAATATACGTGCTTGACACTTCCTTCCCTGAAAGCTACAGCCCAGTCGGGATTGTACTTGCCCATTGGGATGTTGATGTAGAAGCCGTTTGGCAACTTGGTATAGACAGCAACCTCATTACGCGATTCCAACTGATTAGCGAAGTCCATCTCAATGCCTTTTGAGTCAACTACCTCAAGGTCGTAGAGAGACTTGTGCGACTTCAAGGCGTTCACACCCTAGCGACCTTTCAGAGCCGATGCTTCTGTTTAATCATGTAAATCACACAGGTTCCATATTTATCCATTCGCTTTGCTCATCGGTAATTAAATGTTTTGTCTTTAACAACAACCAGCCACGGTCTTAGACCGATGCCATGATTACCACATTCAGCTTCTATACTGCCTCAAAAACTCTATCACAGCCTCATGCTGCCGCTGTTGCTGCACCATCCACTCGTTATACTCATTCAATAACCGCATGAAATGCTCCGTATTTTCTTGCCTATCAATAGCAGAACACATCCTCTCTGCTATCTGCGGAGGGAAATTGTTTCTAATAATCGTTTTCTGTGTCTCATTAGAAACCTTCTTCACTACTATATTGTATAAATCTTGTATTGTTATCATTTCCTTAATTATGAGCCATAATTGCCTTCGTTTGTTCTGCTGGCAAATATAGTGCTATATTTTGCTTACCGAATATTGATTCTTATTTTACCTTGCAAAGGTACACTTTTTTATTGAGAAGATGGCATAAAATCATTGTTTCGCACGTAATTTAAGTAAATTTTATCTAAAATAGTACTTATGTAGCACCAAAAGTTTCGATAATTGAAGTTTTTTGAGTACCTTTGCAATGCATAGTGGCACCATGCCATCTTTTGCAAGACATATTGCTCACATCCTGCCAAATTACCACACCGAAAGGATAAACAGAGCAAACACCAATCATCGTGAAGTCGCGCCTTAGGCGCAGACTTCCCCGTAGATGATTGGAGGCTGTGGTAAGCCTGGCAGGATTATGGTGGCGGTCTGCGCCATTCTATTAGATAAAGTCACTACAAAAATATTTCATAATCTTAAGAACAATAAACGTATGACTTGTAACAAATGTGGCAACGATATTCCAGAGGATTCAATCTTCTGTCCCAATTGTGGCACTTCTATGCAAAATGCGACTATCAACAACATGCAAAGAAAACCATTCAGTTTGTCGTTAAAGGCGATTTTGCTTGCCATTGCAGTGGGTATTTGGGTGCTGGTTTTACAGAATCTTGGTATTCTCACTGCCACGCAAGATGTTAAGGTCCAAAACTCTATAGATGTATCAGGTACAGTAGACGTTGGAAACTCTGTTGATGTGAATCTCCAATATATCAACGGGAGAAGAGATGTTTTCTTTAACAATCCTAGTAGAGGGGATAAGGACAAATACTATTTAATTCCAGTAACAGTGGAATAGCATGGAGAAAGCATTCAAATATTTTCTTTCCATTTTTTCTATAGCACTTGTTATCGGCATTATCTATGCTATCCATGCTCCTAAACCCCAAATGTCAATTTTTGACGAGCAGGAAATGAGACAACTGATAGTAAGACTAAATGAGGATTTGCCAAGAGAAATTGGTACAATAGGTTATCTTGACAGTATAACATATTCCAATCATACCATTTCATACATCATGAGTGTCAAGGGTGACAATGGAATAAAGCAAGTCTATACAGAGTACTACGACGATTTCAAAGACTTGCTTAAATATTCTGTCCTTATGATGAATGGCCAAAGAAACATGGGACAAAAATTTTCAAGCATTCTTGACAGCAAAGGTCTTGATGCAGGGGTGAAAATTTACACGCCAGATGGAACATATACAAGTTGGACAATAACAGGCACGGAACTCAAAAACTTTGTAGATGGTTGTAGACTTAATCCTACAGAAGCACTTCATCGGGTTATAGAGATGGAAGTTAAGATTGCCAATCTTACTTTGCCGATGAAACCAGGAGAGGGATCTTCGGTAAGAACAGTGACTCTGAATAGTATAGAATCTGACGATGATGCAGGTTTCTTGCTTCTATCGATAGCATATATCGGCAATAGCCTTGTACTTGAATATGATGTTGATGAACATGAAAACGATTTGAATTTGATAGATAAAAACGCAACGAGTATCGAGTATATAGAAACATTGGCATCAATAATGGTAGAAGACGCAGATGTTTCAGAATTCTTTGGATTAGTTTCCATAGCTCACACAAACATTGTCCTAAAGTGTATTGGACGGACATCTAAAAAAGTTGTTGAAATAACAATTCCATATCATGTCATAAAGAAGTACTGCAAAGTACCATCCTATTTACTATCTTAACAGAAAGAATTATGCTACAAGAACAATTCTATTATCGATTACTTCTCATCATTGGATTTGGTATTATCTATGTCAAGACCATGATAAAAATGGCTCAATACAAACCTGATGACACTAAAAGTAGGAATGTGGTTATGAGAGTATTAGGAGGATTGTTAGTCCTTCTCGCTGTCTTTGAATCCGTTATGGGTGTTTACTATATTACGCAAATTGAACATCCCACACAGATGATAGATTTTATTCCTAACCCCAATCAGATTGTTCGTCCGTCAAGTAGTCATATCGTATGGGGATATGTAACGACAGCTCAATGGCTTGTTGTCTCGCAAATATCGAATGCTATGACGTCTTTGGGATGGGCTGCATATTTCCTTTTCTACCGTAAGTCTGCAACAACATGGTGGAAGAAAGTACTGAAATTTGTCTTTGCCGTACTCCTTAGTATAATCTATTATTCTGCAACAGATTTCCACTATTTTGATTTTTGGGAATGGATAGCACCGGGACTTTTTGGAATTATGGCCTATTTTGTTGAGATGAGAGTTAAGAAATCCTTGCGAAAGATAGTTGCGACTCCACAAGAAGTCCTCGAAAGTCATCCAATAGAAGGTCCTGATGAAATAGATTTAGAAACAAAACAAGAGGATGAAGCTAGATTTATGCCACAGACTATTAGTGGCAATGTCACAGAATCTGAGGATATGTTGAAAGAAGAAAAGACAGAAGTTGATAATAAACCAATAGAAGTTGATCGGCCTTCTTATAAGTTTTGCCGATATTGTGGCAAACAGATTGATTACGAAGGTGTAAAATATTGTAAGCATTGCGGAAAACCGATAGACTGATTATGAATAAGGTATATTGTAGATATTGCGGAAAACCGATAGACGAGGATGCGTCTTTCTGCACCCATTGCGGAAAAGAGCAGTATGTCAACAAGGCATCATCATGGAGTGTTGGCGAGCTGGGCAGCAGGAGCAAAACAATTGGACTAAAGTTACTTGCTTTGATTCGTATTCCATTTGATTATGCCAAGACCATTAAGATGCCTCGAATGAGTGCGGAAAAGGTTGCTTTGTGGCGTAAACGATTGAAGCTAGCGGGTAAGGTTCTATTGGCATTGTCAATTGTCGCACTCTTAGTGGCAGCAGGTGCTTGGGGATACTCATATTACTATGATGAGTATTTACCTGAAAAACGCTTGGATGAGGCGTGTAAAGACATCTTATACAAGTTGCATTCTAATCAAGATTCTATTAGGTTGCAATATAGTAAAAAGATTCTATTGAATGATGAAAAATGGGGATATGATAATGTTGATGATAGAGACCTTCGAATTAGATTAATGAGCTACCGTGATGAAGCATTCAGATATATTGAGAATGAAGCGTATAACAACAATGCATCTGCTCAATATACTTTGGGAACGTTATACTTTTTTGCAGACAATTATGTTAGACAAGATACAACAAAGGCAGTTTATTGGTGGAATGAAGCTGTGAAACAAGAATATATTCCTGCATATAATAATTTGGGATTGGCATATGAAGAAGGATTGGGTGTTGAAAAAAATATGAGAAAGGCTGTTGATATATTGAAAATGGGTGCAGAAAAAGGTGAGCCATATGCCCAAGCTAATTATGGAAGAATGTATAGAGATGGGGTGACAATTAAAGTCGGTTCACATAAAGAAACGAGAACTACCCACAACTATATGTCAGACAGAATAAGAGAATATTGGGATAATACAAGAGAGCAGACAATGTATGTATATATGGTGGATGTTGATGATTATGAGGTACTAATTCCACAGGATATTGAACAGGCGAAATATTGGTGGCAAAAGGCTGCAGCACAAGGTAATGAATATGCAAAAGAATTTCTGCAAAAAGTCTATGAATAAAGAAGGGACGCAAATACATATATACTGCGTCCCCTTCTCTACAATTATGCTACGGCTTGGAAAACTACTTTTGTCGTGTACTCTCCTTTGGAATCCGTTCCACCGAAGCTCTCAATAATGACAGGGAATAATCCTGTTTCAGAACGCAAAACTTTGAGGACATGAGCAATAACATCCCTTGCCATATCCTTTGGCCTTCCTCTGAATGGGAGTCCCTCACACTTTGCCAAAATAATGGCATCTCTCACTTGCTCAAAATCTTTTAAGCCTTTCAAACATGCTTCACTAATGAAACCATTGATATATGTTATTTCCATATTTATTATTGCCACTAATATGATAGTGACAGCACAAAGATACATACTATTTTGAAGAGTCACAATAGGCTAACTAAAATCCTAAGCAGATATAACTATTTTACTAATTGCAATGGGTAATATTATTGAATCCAGTGAAAATACACATAGAAAGCTATCTCTATTGCAAGCGTTATGATTGACAGTAGGGAAAGAGAGCCGACAATGTAGAACAGTTTTGTGGAAATCCATACGCCCTCGTTGTTCTTCACGATGTTCGTTAGCCGTTGGCTCTGTTTCTGCCAACTCTCTTTCTGCCGTTTGTGGTGGTCTTCAAGTGTCTGTTTCTCCTCTCCCAACCATTGGGTATGGAGTCCTTGCATCTTCTGCCAGTCACCATCAGACACATTCACCGACACCTTCAACTTTGTTGGCGCATCTTCCATGACTTGGTCAATATGCCCGTTGATGGTGTCAACCTTGCCACTGATGGTATCAACGGCATTATCCAGTTTCTCCTCGGCTCGTTGATACTGCTGGACTACCGACTCACATTGAAGCGTGGCAACCCCCCAAACAACTTTATTGAAAATCTTGGGCGGAAACTTGCAAAATATCGCAGTTTCCGCCCAAGATATAATTACAAACTGATTTATATTCTTATGGCTTTATAACAAAAAGAAAAGATTTGTGTTGAAAAATAATTAACTTTGTACCCACAAATCAAAAAATGACGCATATGACCCACCAACAGAACAAGCACTTTAACACCTTCAAGGAGGGGCTGGACCTGGAGTTTCTGCGGGAGTACTGCATGGAGCACGGGAAGCGGCGCATGATGGAGCGCAGTGAGATGCTAGAGGAGACTGGCGAGTTGTCTAGAATGATTGGTTTATTCAATTTACAACCCCGAACTATTTGATGCTCGATTCAAGCTACTGTTGCAGATTCGGAAATTCTTGATACAAGAATATGCGAACATGAAGAAAAGAGAAGAAGAGAACTATCTATAATAAGGTAACAGAAGGTCGTTTGAGAGGTGTCAAGCGACCTTTTTTAGAGATGTGAAAAGGGGCGATTAATAGAGGAAGCAAAAAAGTTGAGTATTTGCGTAGCGTTTTTACATTTTCATCGTATTATAAATATGGAACGTTCAAAGTACATATCATTGGTAACCGAACTGCGGCAGATTGCTGTTGCGAGGGCTTTGGTGTTACTCAACGACAAGGAAGATGCTGAGGATGTGGCC
>Ga0247611_10004697_pt1 | contig 18718 bp, 14 predicted proteins | sample 177DNAGHGhighgp2_FD_192422 | JGI IMG/M metagenome (GOLD analysis project Ga0247611, IMG submission 192422) | Sheep rumen microbial communities from Palmerston North, Manawatu-Wanganui, New Zealand - 1770 DNA GHGhigh gp2 | ecosystem: Host-associated > Mammals > Digestive system > Stomach > Rumen... | reverse complement strand
CTTGAATTCCATCATCTATGGAATTAATAGTTATATTACCACTCTTTATATATACAAACCCATTATTAATATCAAACACTGCTGTTGATGCATCTTCTAATTCATCATAATCATATTCTGAATGTAATCCATCTTTTTGTGAAGTTATATTTAGATTTGCTCCATCTACATAAATATTTAGTGCACTTATTCCTTGCGATGCTGAAGTTATATTAATAGTTGATCCAAATAAGCTACATAAGCCATCAACTTTTATTCCTGATTTTGTAGAATTTAAATTAAGTGTCCCACTTCCATTTATTGTTAAATTACCACCACATTTAATTAAGTTTTCATCGCTGTTTGCTTCACCTAAACTATTAGTTATAGTATTAGTTCCAAGGATAGTTATTTCTAAATCTAATTTAGAAGAAATGGCTTTATCATCAGTTATATTAATTGTGGCATCTTTTATAATTAGATGAACATTAGTTGCCTTTTTAGTAAAGCTTATTGCTTCACTTAAGTTAATTGTTCCTGTTATTAAATATGTACCACTACTAGCAATTGAACCACCTTCAGTTATAGGAGTAGCACTATCTAAATCATAACTAGTGATATCACTTTTAGCTAGCTTTCCTACTACTTCATCAATAGTATTATAATTATTAGTTGTTTCATCTTTTGTAGGAATTACTCCTTCTTGTCCTCCACCTAAATTATCATATGGAATATTTGAATTAGTCGTATTTGAACTATTGCTTGATTTACATCCAAATAAGCTAAATGTTAAAGATAGAGCCATAATAGGTAATAATAATTTTTTAAGTTTCATAATTCATCATCCTTTCTATTTTGTATACATTTTAGCAAGAAAATGTGTAAATCCTGTGATTGTAAATTGTAAAAAAAATAAAAAGTGAGTGAACTAGTCAATCACTTTTTTATCTTTATTTTAAAATAGAAAGTTGTTCCTTCCTCTAAATTTGATTTAACTCCATATTCTAATTTATGCATCATAAATACATTTTTAACAATTGATAAGCCTAACCCTGTACCAACCGTATTTCTTTTATGGTTCTTTTCATCTCTATAATATTCATCCCATATTTTATTTTGTTTTTCAACATCAATAGGATTACCATAATTAGTTACTTTAAATAAAGCATAATCATTTTCTTTTAATAAAGATACTTCTATTTTCTTATCATCACCAGCATAGTTTATAGCATTACCAATTAAATTATAAAATACAGCGTTCATCTTTTTAATGTCAGAATCTACTATTATATCATCATCTATATTAGTTTCTATAATATAACCATCTTTTTCTTTTAATACATCAAATCTTGTTAAACAATCTTTAAGTAAATTTGTTAAATCTACTTCTTCAAATTCTATGTTTAAATTTCCACTTTCTAATTTTGATAGCATTAATACATCATTAACTAATGCGGCTAATCTATCTGATTCATTTATGATGATATTTAAGGCATCATTTCTTTTTTCTTCATTATCACCATATAAGTCTTTAATCATTTCAGCATACGATTTAATGATAGTAAGTGGTGTTTTTAAATCGTGACTAACATTAGCTGTAATACTACGCCTATATTCATCACTTGATTTTATTTCTTTTTCAGCTTTACTTAATATAACAGCAAGGTTTTGAACTTCTGAATATCCTTTACCGCTAAATTCTACATCTAAGTTTCCTTTAGATAATTGAGCAGCTTGTGCTGTAAGTATTTCCAGTGGATTAGATAGACTACGAGATGCAATAAATGTGAATATAAAGCCAATTACTACCGCAAAGATAGATATGAAAATAAGTTGTTCACTAATGATCATTCTAGTCGCAGAAATTGGTGTAATTCTAGTTGATGCGATAAAATATGTATTACCATCAACTGCCTTAACATATAGATATATATCTGATCTATCATCAGAATATATTACTTTATCAGGACTATATTCTTCTATTAATTTCCTATCATTAAATTCCATAGGAAATTTTCCCATTTGTTCACCTATTTTAGGGACTAACTTTTTTTCTCCAGAAAAAGTATCAGTTTCTAAAACAGCTATAGTTATGTGGATATTATCCATCATACCTTCTCTAGATATTTCATCTATATCAGCAGTATCTGTTATAAATGCATTATAATATTTATTTCCTTTATTTTTTAAATTGTTTTTACTTCTTTGTTCATAATATGGATTAATTAAGAAAGCTTGGAATAGCCAAATTACTATTAGTAATATTCCTATAAGTAGAAAAAAGTATAACGCAACATTAGATCTAAGTGATCTATTTCTTTTCTTGCTCAAATTTATAGCCCGATCCTCTTGATGTAACAATATAATCTCTATAAGGACCTAGATTGTTTCTTAACATCTTAATATGTGTATCTACTGTTCTATCATCGCCAAAATAGTCATAACCCCAAACATTAGATAATAATTGTTCTCTTGTTAGAACTATTCCTTCATTAATTATTAGATAAAATAATAAATCACATTCTTTTGGCGTTAAGTCAATCTTCTTGCCATCTACAAATACATTTCTACCAGGCATATCTACTTCAAGGCCATTAAACTTTCTAATTTCACTCTTCTTTTTATTTCTTCTTGTTATAGCATTAATTCTAAGCATTACTTCTTTAGGTGAGAATGGTTTAGTTACATAATCATCTACACCAATTTCAAAGCCATGTAGCTTATCATATTCTTCACTTCTTGCTGATAACATTAATACAGGGATGTCTTTATATTTTTTTATTTCTTTTACAGCTGAAAAACCATCTAATCCAGGCATCATTACATCCATAATAATTAAATCATAGTCATTTTCTTTAGCCATTTTTATGGCATCTAAACCATTACTAGCCAAATCAGCTTCATATCCTTCAAAAGATGCATATTCCTTTAAAACCAATTGGATTTTAGTCTCATCATCAACAATTAATAATTTCATAAAAACACCTCCTATTACTATTATAATAATATATAAATGTGATAATTTTGTGAAAATTTATCATAATTTATCTAAAAATTCATTTATTAAGCTTGATTCATATCCTTTATTAAGTAAAGCTTGATACATTTTTAATCTAAGCTTATTCTTTTCTATTTTCTTATATTTTAGTAATAATTTATCTATATCTTTTTCAATTAATTCTCTATCATTATTTTGATATATATTATCTACTGTATCAAAACCTCTTTGAAGTAGATATTTATTTAAATTATAATTAAGCATCTTAGAGGACTTATTCTTATTATTCTTTAAATATTTATCTATTACTTTATTTTTTATTTCTTCATAATTAGGATAAATAAAATCTAAATGAACTCCTTTTATTTCTAATTCCTTTTTTATTAAATCAGGTCCTTTTAGGTTGATTCTAGACTGATAATCTACATACATATCTGTATATAATCTATCATTAAGAAGTCCCATATCTAAGAGATTATTTATAATTTTTTTATCATAACAATTTAAATCCATTAAATACTTTTTAACCTCATAAATTGTTCTTGGCTTATGAAGATATTTAATAGCTAGATAAAGGCTATCATAATATTTCTTATAATCTAATAATTCATTATATTCTTTTTCATCTAAATCTCTTTTTTTTAGAAGCATCATCTTAATTAATACTTCTTCATATACTTCTATACTTTCATTTTCAAAATCAATTATATATTTATTTTTCTTCTTTTTTATATCTAATATTTTAATCAATATATCACCTTAACTTAATAATTCAATTGCTTTATTTAATACTTTATCATTAGTTTCAATATAGTATTTATATGCATCATAAATTTTATTTTTTGTTTCTACATTTAATTTATCACTTTCAAAATTAGATGTTAAAATAAATTCTAATTCAGAATCAAAGTATCCATCTACTCTTGTATTATAGCCCATTTCTTTAAGCATTAATTCGATGTTTTTAATTTCATCATCTGCCATATCAAGTTCATAGACTTTATCATTTATAGGCATTGGAATATAATGATCATCAATTACTTCTACATCTGCATTTATACCAGTGTTTTCTATTTTTTCCATTTTATTACCATACCAATAACCAAGTGTTACATGTAAGTATGAATTTTCTAAGCTCTTTAATTCAAAATCACTTTGGAATACATTTTTACCAAATGTATGTTCACCTATTAATTCATAATGCATTATTTTACTCATAGCAAGAGCAAATACTTCACTTGCTGAAGCTGAATTGTTATTTACTAATATTTTTATATCATAACTCTTTTTTTCTGCGCTAACTCCTCTATAGACATCAGTCTTACCGTCTTTACTGCTTTCTAAATATAGAAAAGCTTCATTATTATCAATAAATAATCTTAAGATGCTTGCTACTTCAGTAGCTAATCCTCCTGGATTATTTCTTAAATCGATAACTAACCCAGTAATACTTGAATCTTCTAATTCAGTTAATGCGCTCTTAAATTTAATAGAAACACCTTGGCTAAATTCATTTAATTTAATATAACCAATATCACCTATTTTTTTAGATTCGATATTGTTAATTGAAATATTTGCTTTTGTTAGTTTAACATCATATTTTTTATAATCTCTAAGCATATGTAATGTTACTTCACCACTAGCATTTTTTAAATATTCACTAACTTCATCTACTCCTTTTTTAGCGCAAGTTAATGTATCAACACCAATAACTACATCATTTTCCTTTATTCCTTTTAAGTCGGCAGGAGAATCCTTATAAACAGAAACCACTCTTATTCCCAAATCATTATTTGATGAAGAAAAACCATATCCGAAGTAACCAGTATTAGTTTTAGTATCTGTTGTATATAAATATGTATATGGATCATTTAATGCTTTAACTAATGCTTTTAAGGAAGAATATTCGATATTCTCTTTATCAAAATCTTTATAATAATATTTATCTAATATATCTATTATTTCATCTCTAGCATCTTTATTTAAAGCTTTATTTGGTTTTACGCCCTTAAGCATATATCCAGCAAAAAACGATAAAACAACAATAGCTATTAATGTAATTCCTAATATTATTCTTTTAGATCTTGATAGTTCCATATAAATCCCTCCTATTGACAAAAAATGTCTTGGTTAAGACATTTTTTTAATATATTTAAGATATGAATCAATAAATGGTTTTAATTCTCCATCTAAGACTCCTTGAGTGTTTGTTGTTTCATAATTTGTTCTATGATCTTTAACTAAATTATAGGGTTGTAAGGTATATGAACGTATTTGTGAACCAAAATCAATATCCATATGTTCACCCTTTAATTTGTTTAATTCTTCTTCTTGTTGTTTTAGTTTTATCTGTAATAATTTACTCTTTAAAATACTAAAAGCAACTTCTTTATTTTTTAATTGACTTCTTTCATTTTGACATGTAACAACAATACCTGTAGGCTTATGTGTAAGTCTAACTGCACTATCAGTTGTATTAACTGATTGTCCTCCGGCACCACTTGAATGATATACATCTATTTTTACATCATCTAAGTTTAAATCGATATTACTATCTTCTTTAATCTCTGGAGTAACATCACATGAACAAAATGAAGTATGTCTTCTTTTATTTGAATCAAATGGTGATATTCTAACTAATCTATGTACACCACGTTCACCCTTTAAATAGCCATATGCATTCTTTCCTTTTATTTGAAGTGTAATACTTTTTATACCAGCTTCTTCACCTGCTAGATAATCAACTACTTCAACCTTAAAGCCCATTTTTTGACAGAATCTATAATACATTCTATATAGCATATCTGCCCAGTCCATAGACTCAGTTCCACCAGCACCAGGGTGTAGTTCTAAGAAACAATTAGAATCATCATATTCATCATTTAAAAGTATTTTTATTTCATATTCTTCTAGATTATTATTAAATGAGTTAATAGATTCTTCTAATTCAGCATCTAATGAACTATCTTCAATAGCTATTTCATCTAAAACTAATAAATCTTCTAAACTACTTTCAAGTTCTTTAAAACCTTTAAGTTTATCTTTTAAAGTATTTAATTCATCAAATACTTTTTTAGATTCTTTTTGGTTATCCCAAAAACCATTTTCATTTGTTTTTTCGCTTAATAAAGAGATTCTTGACTCTAACTCATCTAATTTAATTGATTCTTTTAGTGATGATATTTTTTCTTTAAATCCTGTAAGATATTTGTTTATTTCGTATCTTTCCATTATTTATTATCTTTACCCATACAGCAGAATTTATATTTCTTTCCGCTTCCACATGGACATGGATCATTTCTACCAACCTTAACTAATTTTTCAGTTGGTTTCTTTGTTCTTGATTCATCTGTTGCTTGGTTAGTACCAGTAACTTTTACAGCAGATTCTCTTTCAATATTTTCTTCTCTAACTCTTGATCTTACAAGATACTTACATACATCAATATCAATATTTTCTTTTAATGCTTCAAACATATCAATACCATCTTCTTGATATTGTTGGAATGGATCTTTTTGAGCATATGATTGAAGTGATACTGATTGTCTTAAAGCTTGCATATCATCAATATGCTTAGTCCAATAAGTATCTACAACTCTTAAAACAAAAGCTTTAATCATTTCTTGATAATTCTTATCATCAAGTATTGCTTTCTTTTCTTCTAGAGCTGCTACAGCCTTATTATATGCATTTTCATAAATTTGATTTTGTTCAAGTTGTTCAATATCACTTTGATTAAATGTTCCTTCGCCAAAAATAGAATTATTTAAATCTTTAGCAATTGCTTCATCATCAATAATTGTATTTTTACCATCAAAAGTAATATGTCTATCAACAATAATATCAATAGCTTTCTTCATCATTCCTTTAGCTTCTTCTTCAATTGAATCTTTAACTAAAATAGAATGACGTTCTTCATAAATGATTTCTCTTTGCTTACGCATGATATCATCATATTTTAATGTTTGCTTTCTAGCATCGAAGTTGTAACCTTCAATTCTCTTTTGAGCACCTTCTACTAATCTAGAGAACATCTTTGATTCTAGTGAACCATCTTCATTATTTTGTAAGTGAATCATAGTTTGTACTCTCTTTTTAAATACATCTCCACCGAAACGCATTAATAGATCGTCATCACACGATAGATAGAATCTTGAATATCCTGGGTCTCCTTGACGACCAGATCTTCCTCTTAGCTGATTATCAATACGTCTAGATTCATGACGTTCAGTACCAATAACGGCTAAACCACCTAATTCTCTAACGCCTTCACCAAGTTTAATATCGGTACCACGACCAGCCATGTTAGTGGCGATTGTTACAGCACCTTTTTGACCTGCAAGAGCAACTATATCTGCTTCTTTAGCATGTTGCTTAGCATTTAAGACATTATGTGGAATACCTGCTTTATCTAATAAATCACTAATGATTTCTGATGTTTCTACGGCAATAGTACCAATTAGAATAGGTTGTCCTTTTTCATGACGTTCCTTAACTTCTTTAACTAAGGCATTGTATTTTTGTTCCATAGTTAAATATAAAATATCAGGCATATCTTGTCTAATAACTGGTCTATTTGTTGGAACTTCTACAACATACATATTATAAATTGATAGGAATTCTTCCTCTTCAGTTTTAGCAGTACCTGTCATACCACAAAGCTTCTTATACATTCTAAAGAAGTTTTGGTATGTGATTGTTGCAAGTGTAGTTGTTTCTTGGTTAATCTTTACACCTTCTTTTGCTTCTACAGCTTGGTGTACACCTTCTGACCATTGTCTACCTTTCATTACACGCCCTGTGAATGGGTCAACAATTAATACTTCACCATCGTCACTAACAACGTAATCTTTATTTCTATCCATAGTATAGTTAACTTTAATAGCATTATTAATTCTATGAACTAAGCTTACATTCTTTAAATCATATAAGTTATCAACATTAAATGTTCTTTCAGCTTTAGCAATTCCTGCTTGAGTTAAAGCAACACTCTTTTCTTCAATATCAATTTCATAATCTTCATCTTTTAATGCTTTAGCAAATCTATCTGCCATTACATAAAGATTACCAAATTGCTTTTCACCACCAGAAATAATAAGTGGTGTTCTAGCTTCATCAATTAAAACTGAGTCAATTTCGTCTATGATAGCACAGTTTAAAGGACGTTGAACTGTATCTTTTTCATATAAAGCCATATTATCTCTTAAATAGTCAAAACCAAGTTCAGCATGTGTAGAATATAAAATATCACAATTATAAGCTTCTCTTTTTTCTTGTTGGCTCATATCATGAACATTTAAGCCTACAGTTAAACCTAAGAATTTATAAATTTGACCGATTTCACCATCAGTTTCTCTGGCTGCTAGGTATTCGTTAACTGTAACGATATGAACACCTTCGCCTGATAAAGCATTTAGATAAGCTGGCATAACAGCTGTTAAAGTTTTACCTTCACCTGTTTTCATTTCTGCGATATTACCACCATGAATAGCAATACCACCGGCAATTTGAACAGGGAATGCGAACATACCTGTAACACGCTTAGCTGCTTCTCTAACAACTGCAAATGCTTCTGGAAGCATGTGATCTAATGATTCACCATTCTTATATCTTTCTTTAAATTCATCAGTTTTAGCTCTAAGTTCTTCATCAGTTTTTGAAGCCATTTCTTCTTCTAGGGCTATAACTTTTTTAGATAGCTTCCAGCATCTTTTATACTCTTTGTAGCCATCATCAAATAAGCTCTTAAATAACATAAATATTCCTCCAATTAATATATCTTAAAAAGCGAAAAAACGACCGAGTCGTTTATTCTTCTGTTTTTTCTTCCTTTTGTTCTTCAACCTTTGTTTCAGTCTTTTCTTTATTCTTAATCTTGTTCATAATCTTGATGAAAGATTCAGAATATACAACGATTAAGCTAGATACAAACATAACTACTAAAATGATATAAGCAAGTATGTAAGATAATCCCCAACCATAATAGTTATCAATTAAGAATGTGTTTGATTGAGAAGTTTCTGTAATAAATATTGGTAAAAGAATAAATAATACAAGACTTACAAAACTACAAATCATACATACTACATCTAAAACGATTGAACCTTTAGTTCTACCATTTTTAGTTTTCTTTTTCTTATCATCTTTACTTTCAACTTTAATAAAGTTTCTTAAAAGTGAAATTATTAATAATGGAATTATAATTAGATAACCAGCAAAAGCAAACCATGAGAATTCAAATTTAGCTTTAGTGCCACCAAATAAGACATTCCACATCATAATAACTTTTGGCCATCCTAATGTTTTTCCATACCTAATATATGCAGGTGTAAGAATTGTAACAAATAAAGCAAGAGCTGCTATAATCATCACAAATCTGAATTTCTTTTCAACTAATGTTCTTTCCATAAAAAAGACCTCCTAAATTCATCATCTATTCTATTATACACAAAATACTTTCTTATGTAAAATATTTTTTAAATATTTTCATAGAAAAAAGAAAAAAGAGTAGGAATTTCCTACTCAATTTTACTTAGTTTTCAGAAGTTTCGATTATAGCGTAATTGCCATCATCTCTAGTATAAACTACGCAAACCTTATGGCTTGAAGCATCTTGGAATACGAAGAAATCATGTCCAAGTAATTCCATTTGATCTAGTGCTTCTTCAACAGTCATTGGTTTTAAATCAACTTTCTTATTCTTAACAAGTTTACCTGCGAATACATCTGTAGAGATATCATCCATATCAAATTGATTAGCACGATAAACTTCTTTAATTCCTTCTTTCTCTAATTTATTCTTTACTCTATCCTTTCTTCTTCTTACTTGAGATAATAATTTATCACAAGCAATATCGATTGCTGCTTTGAAGTCTTTTTCTTTTACTTCTGATCTAAAGATTAGACCTTTTACAGGAATAGTGATTTCACAAGCATAGTAAGTATTGTATTTTTTAAGAACTACTCTTGCTGTATCAATTACACCATCACCGAAGAATTGGTCAATCTTTTGTAATTTCTTGTTGACAAGTTCTTCTGTCCTTTCATGGAATTCAAAACCGTTTTTTCCTACAATTTCAACACGCATCACAATCACTCCTTTTTATTAAATTATAGTACTTCTTAATACTATAATAGCACAGAACAAAGTAAAATGTAAGCCCTTTCTTAAAACTTTGAAAAATATGTTGTAAGTATGATTATTTCCTTATTGAATAAAGCTAAAATATCTATATTTTCTTCATCTTTTTTTACATCTTCTAAAGAATCATAATATAAGAAAATTACTTTATTAGGGTTATATCTTTTTATAATAGTTTCAAACAATACTTTTCTTTCTAAAATAAAAGCAACTGGATTAACATCATATAGAGTATCAAAAACAGAAAAAACATGAATAAGTTTTTTAAAAGGAATTGTAACATAAGTAAAATGAGCCTTATATTTAATTATACATTCATCACATAAATAATAATTATTTTGCATGAATAAGTTTTGCCATGTTGTTTTAACTCTAAATAATTTTTTACAAGCTAAACAACGCATAAAAAAATCACCTCTACATTATATATACGTATAAAGGTGATTATTTTTCGCTAAAAACAATAATTTCTTAAAATTATATATGTTAAGTATGCTACATATAACAATACAAATATAATTCCTGTTTTTCTTCCAATACCCTTCTTTAAGAATATTACAAGGATTGTTGTTAGGATGAATACAACAAGCATTATAACTATATCAATTACAACATCTGGATTTACATTGTAGTATGGAGAAATAGTTGCTGCTGCACCTAATATGAATAAAATATTAAAGATTGATGAACCTACTGCATTACCAACAGCAATTTCATTTTCTTTCTTTTTAGCAGCCATAATAGATGTAACAAGCTCAGGTAAGCTTGTACCAACAGCTACAATAGTTAAACCAACTAATATTTCATCAGCACCCATCTTAATAGCAAGCTTAGATGCACCATAAGTTACAAATTCACCACCACAAGCAATAGCAAGTCCTGATAGAACAATAATTATTAAGCAAAGCCATACTTTCATCTTAGGCTTTTCTTCATTTTCATCTTCCTCTTTTTTAGGTGTTGTAAATATACATAATACAATATAACCAATGAATAATACCAATAGAATAATGGCTTCCCATCGCAATATATCATATTTTCCAGTTTTATTAAATAAAAGTGTAAATATTAGTAATATTAAGCCTGTGCCTATTAGAATTGGTAAGTCTCTTTTCTTTAATCCTTTATCAACAATTATAGGAGTAAATATGCATGAACAACCAAGTACTACTAACATATTAAAGATATTTGATCCAACAACATTACCAATAGAAAGACCATTACTTCCTTTTATGGCACTAGATATTGAAACTGATGCTTCTGGAAGACTTGTACCTATTGATACAACTGTTAAACCTATAATTAAGCTTGATACACCAATCTTTTTAGCAAGTGTTGAAGCACTTGATACAAAGAAATCAGCACCCTTAATTAATAATACTAAGCCTACTCCTAAGCATAATATACATATTAATATAAACCAAAAACCTTGGACTTTATTAAATACATTAAATAAAAAGTCTAGCATGGAAACACCTCCATTTTTAACTAACACAATAATTATATATTATTTATAAATAATAATCAAGTAAAAAAGCGCTACATTGCGTAGCGCTCTAATTATTAATACCAGCCTTCGTTTTCTTCCCAAATAATAACATTTTCACTATCGCCTTCATAATGCCAATACCAACCATTTTCTAAATGAATTTGATGAGGTTCTCCTGCATAATAAAATGCTATTATTGTTTCATTATAATTCCAATTTGGATCGAGAATATTATTAAATTCACTCTTTTCTCCTTCATATAATGCCATTTCAACATTACTAAAAGCTAAACTACGAATATAAGAAACACTATTAGGAATTATAATTCTTTCAATCTTTCGACAATTGCTAAAAATGTCGCTCCAAAGCGATAAATTGTAATAATTTAAACCTTGGTATTTTACATAAGCAGGTATAGATAAGATAGTTTCATTTCCTAAATACTTATACACTATCATCTTTTCTCCATCATATATGCACATAAAATCTTTATAAAATACAACTGATGATGTATCAGTGGAATCGTTATGAACAATAAAGCAAGGAAGTATTATTGCATCTATTGGCGTTTCTGATGTAGCATCAGATGCTCTAATTATGTTTAATGAGCTATTATTAAACACTTCAACAAATAATTCACATCCATTAAAACTATCAGTATGCATATTTTTTACTGCATTAGGAATTACTAAGCTTGTCATAGTCTTATTCCCGCCAAATGCATATTCACGAATTGTATAACTATCAATTATTTCATTATTAGCTTCAAAAGATTCAGGAAGGCTTACTAATGAATCATTACCATAGTATCTAAATAATAGCCAGCCTTCTTCTTCATTATATCCAAATGCACAATCATTAGCAAACACTAATGTATCTGGATGATTTTCATTTGTGTAATAATAATTCGCATATAAACCATAAGTGTTGCCAGCATCAATAACAATATCACTATAGTTAATTACTTCTATTAAATAACCACTTGAAATTGAAGAAGTTTCTAGCGTTTTTACAGTGTTTGGAATAATAATTTTTGCCGCATTAAGTGATGTTAATGCATATTTTTTTATTGTCGTAACATTGCTAGGAACCTCAAATACTGGAAGATTCCTTATATCATCAGTAAAAGTATTGTCATTTATAGTGCATGAATCATATGCCAAAGGATTGGAATAAGAATTAGCAAAATTTATTAAACATAAATCTGCTATGTTCCCATCATAATAAATACTATTACAATTAAACTGACCATTAATGTTTTTAACACTCTTAGAAATAACTATATTGCAATCGGCATTTAACCCCTCAAGTGAATTTTCATAAATTGTTTCTCCCACAACTGTAAGTGTTTTTGGATTACATTGATCAGCGCCAGTAAAATTTCTGCCTAATATATCTGTCAAATTAGTGCCACTATTAGGGAAAGCTATTGTCATTTCTTTAAGACTAGTACAACCCAAGAAAATAGCTTCACCAAACATTTTTACACTTGCTGGAATATTTATAGATTGTAGAGCTTTACAATATAGGAATGACCTAGAACCAATTTCAGTTACGGATTCTGGAATAGTTATTTGAATAACATTTTTAAAACTACATGTATATGGTTTGATTTTAGTAATTCCATAAGGAATATTAATGCTTGTTACTTCTTTAAATGCTCCATTAGTCTTCATATAAAAGTGATTTGCAAAATAAGCAGGATTTGCAAAATATGAAGGAAAAATCATATTTAGCCATGAAGCAATAGTTCCTTCATAATATACATTTTTTAAAGTGTTTTGGTTGTAAATGAAGGCATATTCATCAAATTCACTTACCATTTCAGGAATGTATACATCTTCTAATGAACTGCATCCAGAAAACATACGATAAGGTATTTTTGTAATAGTATTTGGCAATCTAACTGATTTTAGATTTGAACAACCTTGGAAGGCATTTTCATCAAGATATATGATGCTATCTTCTAACATCAAACTAGTAACTCCAGTATGAATTAATGCATACCCTTCTATTCTAGTTACATCTTCAAGGAATGTGATTTCATCAATATTTGAACATTCATTAAATGTACCCCTAAGAATGCTTCCACCTTCGACTATTACTTTTTTTAAAGAATCAGGTATATAAAAATTCTTTGATGTTATTGTGTTTAAATCATCATCATAGAAAGACTGGCTTATTTGTGTTGAACCTACAAATTCTTCTTCGCCAAACAAATATCCCAAAGGATATTGATGTAAATCATCTTTTGTCTTTCCTTTTTCTGATCCAGTATAAGGAATTGTTAATTCAACCAATGAACTACAACCACTTAAACATCCTTCTTCCATTTTAGTAACACAGTCAGGAATAGTTATAGATGTTTGTGTTTTATCCTTAACACTAGTTAAAATACATTCTGTTGCTGTACTTATGTAATTATAGCCATTTAATTCGGCTTTCTCTTTAAACTTACAAGTTAATATTGTTTTTTTAGCAGGCATTGTATACGAAAACGATGAATTAGTGCTTATGCAAGTTGAGCCATCATACCACCCATCAAAATCTACTCCAACATTAGGAGTTGCTAATAAACTAATACTTGTTCCATTATCATATTCTCCAGATACATCATTAAATGAACCCATATTAGGATTTGCATTTTGAAGAGTTAAAATGTATTTTCCATCTACGCCCGGATCTGGAGTAGGATCATCCTTTGTTGTATTCTCTGTTGTCGGATTTGTATTCGTAGTTGTATATGTTTTTTTTGTACAGCCACAACCACTTAATAAAAAAATAAAAAATATAACTAAAAGTATACTCCATCCTTTTTTCATAAATTAAACCCTCTTTCATTATAAAATCGTAATAATTATACTTTTATTGTATTCAATAAAGGAATAAAAAGCAATAGAACGGAAAATAAAAAAAGAGGAAATACCTCTTTTTTTATTTAATAACATTATAGAATGACTTTAAGCCATCATATTTAGCTATGTTATCTAATTCATCTTCTATTCTTAGCAATTGATTATATTTAGCAATTCTATCAGTTCTAGATAATGAACCAGTCTTAATTAATCCAGCATTTAATCCTACTGCAAGATCTGCAATTGTAGTATCTTCTGATTCTCCAGATCTATGAGATATAACTGCTGTATAACCTGCTCGTTTAGCCATTTCTACAGCATCTAGAGTTTCAGTGATTGTTCCAATTTGATTAACCTTAATAAGTATTGAATTAGCTAATTTGTTATCAATACCATATTTTAATTTCTTAGTATTAGTAACAAATAAATCATCACCTACTAATTGAATCTTAGAACCAAGCTTTTTAGTTAATTTCTTCCATCCACTAAAATCATTTTCATCTAGACCATCTTCAATAGAAATGATTGGATATTTCTTAATTAGATTCTCATAGAATTCAATCATTTCATCACTAGTTAGACTCTTATTTTCACATTTAAGCTCATATTTTTTAGTTTCACTATTATAGAATTCACTACTAGCTACATCTAGTGCTAATACAAAATCTACACCACTAACATATCCAGCTTTTTCAATAGCTTCAGTAATTAAGCCAAGTGCTTCTTCATTAGATTTAAGAATAGGAGCAAATCCACCTTCATCTCCTACTGTTGTAGTTAAGTTCTTTTCTTTTAAAAGAGCTTTTAAAGTATGGAATACTTCACTACTAGCACATAGTGCATCACTAAATTTCTTAAATCCAACAGGAACTATCATATATTCTTGGAAATCTGTTGAAAAGTTCGCATGAGCTCCACCATTTAAAATATTCATTAACGGAGTTGGTAATGTTTTACCATTACATCCACCTACATATTGATATAGTGGTAGATCTGAGTATTCTGCGGCAGCCTTTAAAACAGCCATTGATACACCTAGTATTGCATTAGCTCCAAGATTAGATTTATTAGGTGTTCCATCAAGCTTAATCATTTCTTGATCGATTTGTGCTTGACATCTACAATCATATCCAATGATTTTAGGTGCAATTATTTCATTTACATTAGAAACGGCTTTCTTTACACCTTTTCCCATATAACGCTTTTCACCATCCCTAAGTTCTATTGCTTCATACATTCCTGTTGAAGCACCTGATGGTACTATAGCGCTTGTTTTAATTCCACATTCTAGATATACTTCTACTTCAACTGTAGGGTTACCTCTAGAATCTAGTACTTCTCTAGCATAAATATCAGTTATATTTGGCATTTTATTTCTCCTTTACTAAACATTTGCCAGTCATTTCTTTTGGTTGTGGTATTTCTAGGTAATGTAATAATGTTGGAGCAACATCTGATAATATACCATTTTCTACAGTTACATTCTTATCAGTTACAATTACTGGAACTGGGTTAGTTGTATGAGCTGTGAATGGTTTACCTTCTTCATCTAGCATCTTATCAGCATTACCATGGTCAGCGATGATTACACAAACTCCGCCTTTAGCCATAACAGCATTTACTACTTGTCCAACACAATCATCTACAGCTTCTACTGCTTTAACAGCTGCAGGAATTACACCAGTATGTCCAACCATATCACAGTTAGCAAAATTTAAAACAATTGCATCTGGTGTATCATTATTAATTTCATATAATACTTTTTCAGTTACTTCATAAGCACTCATATCAGGCTTTAAATCATATGTAGCAACTTTTGGTGAGTTAACTAATACTCTCTTAGAACCTTCAATTTGCTTATCTACTCCTCCATCAAAGAAGAAAGTAACGTGTGCATATTTTTCTGTTTCAGCAATACGTAATTGCTTTTTACCATATTTAGGTAAGATATCTCCAAATGTATTATCTAAGTTTTGAAGTCCAAAGGCAATTTCACCTTTAACACTTTCAGCATATAACATCATTGAAACAAAGAAGATATTCTTTGGTGCATGACTTGTATCTAGTGGTTGCATACCTTCTTTTACTAAAGGTGTACCAACCTTAATAGCTTCTGGATTAGAGAATGCTGTAGCAATTTGGATTGCTCTATCAGGTCTAAAGTTAGCAAATATGATTGCATCATTATCTGTAATCATACCCTTTTCATTTGTAATATATGGTACAACAAATTCATCAGTTACTCCATTTTCATATGATTTTTCAAGTCCTTCAATTACACCATACTTTTCTGCTTTACCGATAGTCATAGCATCAAAAGCAAGTTGTGTTCTATTCCAGTTTTTATCTCTATCCATAGAATAATATCTACCAGAAACAGTAGCTATATTTCCATGAGCCATAATAGATTCTAGATATTCTTTAGCACTTTTTGGTGGTACGTCTCTACCATCAAGGAAGCAGTGAACATAAGTTTCTACTCCATGAGATTTAGCAAGTTCAATTAAAGCAATCATATGATTAGTGTGTGAGTGAACACCACCAGTTGATGTTAAACCAAAAATATGAAGCTTTGAATTATGTTTCTTAACATATTCAATAGCATCTAAGAATGCTTTATTAGTATTAAAAGATCCATCCTTAATTGATTTATTTATTCTAGTTAAAGATTGATATACGATTCTTCCAGCACCAATATTTAAATGTCCAACTTCTGAGTTACCCATTTGTCCATCAGGAAGTCCTACATCTTCTCCACTAGCGCCTAAAATCGCATTTGGATATTCTTTAAACATTTTATCTAAGTTAGGTTTTTTAGCTAGGCTTATGGCATTACCTTTTCCAGCAGGAGCAAGTCCATAGCCATCCATAATAATTAATGTAACAGGTTTTTTCATTTTTCCTTACCTCCGACCTATATTATACTAAATTGTATAATCAATTTAAAGAAAAATGATAAGAATAAAAAATGAAAACATTTTTACTTAACATATTGTTTATTTTACGAACCTAATATTTATATTAAAAAAAAATTATATTTAATGATACAATATGACTAAAGGATGGTGTTTATATGGATAATTTTATTTTTTGTAATCCTACAAAGATTGTATTTGGGAAAGAAATGGAGCTTGAAGTAGGTAAATTAATTAAAGAATATGGTGGAACTAATGTTTTAATTCATTATGGATCTGGTTCTGCAGTAAAATCAGGTTTAATAGATAGAGTTAAAGACTCTCTAGATTTAAATTTTATAAAGCATGTTGAATTAGGTGGTGTTAAACCTAATCCAAGGGCTTCTTTAGTATATGAAGGTATTAAAATCTGTAAAGAAGAAAAAATAGATTTTATCTTAGCTGTTGGTGGTGGTTCTGTAATAGATAGTGCAAAAGCTATAGGTATGGGTGCTTTATATGATGGAGATTTCTGGGATATTTATTCTGGAAAATATACACCAACTAAAACTTTAAAAGTAGCAACTATTTTAACAATTGCTGCAGCAGGATCTGAATCTAGTGGTTCTTCAGTTATCACAAATGAAGAATTTGGCTTAAAACGTGGATATACTAATGATTTAATTAGACCTGTATTTTCTATATTAAATCCAGCTTTAACAGCAACATTACCGCTATATCAAACTGCTTGTGGAGCAACTGATATTATTGCGCATGTATTTGAAAGATACTTTACTAATACTTTAGAAGTTGAAACATCAGATAGATTATGTGAAGCTGTAATACTATCTATGATTAATAATGTACCTAAGGTTATGGCTGACCCAACAAATTATGAATATAGAGCAAACCTTATGTGGGCTGGAACTATTGCTCATAATGATTTAATTGGTATGGGACGTAGTCAAGATTGGAATAGTCATGGACTAGAACATGAATTATCAGCATTATATGATGTAGCACATGGTGCAGGTTTAGCAGTTGTTATGCCTCACTGGATGAAATATACAATTGATCATGATCCAGAACGTTTCCAACAAATGGCTGTTAGAATCTTTGGTGTTAAAAAGACAAATAATCCAAAAGCTGATGGCTTAAAGGGTATTAAGAAATTCCAAGAATTCTTAAAATCTATTGGTATGCCTCTAACATTTAAGGAAATAGGAGCAAAGAAGAAAGATATAGATTATATGGTTAAAATGCTTGGTGTAGCTGGTAAGGTTAGAGATGGCTTTATGAAGCTTACTGAAGAAGATTGCAAGAATATATATTTATCTTGTTTAAAGAAATAGCGTAGTTCTA
>Ga0247611_10004696_pt1 | contig 18719 bp, 16 predicted proteins | sample 177DNAGHGhighgp2_FD_192422 | JGI IMG/M metagenome (GOLD analysis project Ga0247611, IMG submission 192422) | Sheep rumen microbial communities from Palmerston North, Manawatu-Wanganui, New Zealand - 1770 DNA GHGhigh gp2 | ecosystem: Host-associated > Mammals > Digestive system > Stomach > Rumen... | reverse complement strand
AGTATTCTGGATGGCTTCAGGGAGGATATCTGCCATTATCTCGGCAAGTTCCTCGATGCCGTAAGCAGGCTTAACGATTCCTGCATCTATCTGATAATCAGCTGCAAGAACGGGAACGATGGCAGAGATCGGGATATGTTCACTCTCGATGACTCTTCTTAAGTCCTCAGCATCTCTCTTTGAGAAAGACTGTGTAAGAACTATGATGACGGGAACATTAAACCCCTTGATCTTCTCGTCTATCTTCTTGAGGAAATCTGCCTCAGCCGGTTCAAATCTGTGGGATGCGGTATTTACGCAGTAAAGGATGCAGTGGATGGCAGACCCTTCATCATTGGATGCGAAGCCGTCACGTATTATATTAACGACCTGACCCGTAAGTGAATCAAAATCATTGTCGCCGCGGAGCTCGAGACCGGGAGTGTCGTAGAGAGCCAGCGGGAAATCCTTCTTCTCAACCTTGAAGATGTCATCTGTTACGGGCTTGCCTATGCCGGTCCTTACCAGTGTGTCTCCGAAGATGCTGTTTATCAGTGTGCTCTTGCCGACACCGGTCTTGCCGAGCACCATGATATTAAGCTTCGGCATCTTCTCAAATTCTTCTCTTACGGTGGAGACGATCTTCTCAACAACATCTTTGGTAAACAGTTCAGGCATCGGGCTTGTCCTCCTTATTCTGTTCTTCTTTCTTCTCTTTATTCTTAACCTGCGTCTTAACACGCCTCATGAACATCTCATTCATCATTTCCTTGCACTCGGGAGTCGTAAGATCCTCGATCTTTATCTCACCCTTGTGGATCTTGATAAGGATGCTGATATATGTCTCTCCGAGCGATTCCGTAATGGTTGCTGCAGATGCGGCCGAGATCACCTGACCTGCCGCAGGGATAAACTTCCACAGACTGTATTTGACAGACCTTCCGACGACGGTCGGACCTAATGCCGCGATCGTTCCGGTCACGATAGAATAGAGCGTGTTGTCTGTCACTGGGAATCCGAATGCGAGCGTTATGCCGACGAGCATTGTTATCTGATCCGGGATCAGCATTGCGGAATCGGCAACGGGGATCGGAATCGCGCCTGTCGCTGCAGCTGCAATTGAAGCAGATGCGATAACGGCTCTTGCACGCTTGATCTTGAGGTCAAGATTTGCCTTCTCAAGAGCGATAAACGTCTTCTTGATCGCATCGGGAAGTATATTTGCCATCGTATCCGTCAATGTGTCTATGCCGTAAGGCGGAATGGTGATGTCTTCATCGAATTCATATTCATCAGCCAGTACGGGAACGATCGCATCGATAGGGAGGTCTTCGCCTTCGATAACCTCTTTGAGCTGCGCTGCATCCATCTTTGAGAAAGACTGTGTGAGGACAACGATAACGGGAACGTTATAACCTTTGATATTCTCAAGGATCTCCTTAAGGAAATCCGCTGCAGCCTGCTCGAATCTGTGTGAAGCCGTGCTTACGCAGTAAAGGATACAGTGGATCTCGTTGCCCTCGATCTTGTCGGTAAAGTATTCCTTAATAAGCTTTGTAACCTGGGAAGACAGCGAATCGAAAGCATTTGCACCCGTAAGCTCAAGACCGGGCGTATCGTAAAGGACAAGGGGGAACCCCTTCTGGTGAACGCGGAGGATATTGCTCGTAACAGGCTTGCCTGTACCGGCTTCAACCATCTTAGTTCCGAATATCCTGTTGATCAGAGTGCTCTTGCCGACACCGGTCTTGCCGAGAACCATGATGTTAAGTTCTGACAGTTTGGAATACTCATTATTGAGCTTGTTGATAACCTGTTCGGTAATATACTGCGAGCTAAGCCTTGGCATCTGTTCCTCCCGTTGTCGGTTGGTGTTATTATCTACACCTCATTGTAACGCATTTTATTCTATAATGTTAGTATGACGGAATGGCTTGCTGCAAATTGGGGGAATATCCTGGTTATATCTTTGATAGCAATTGCCGTGATCCTGGCTGTTGTAAGCATTGTCAGGAACAGACGGGCAGGAAAGTGTTCGTGCGGCAATTGCAGCGGCTGTGCCATGGCGGGAAACTGTAAGGAGAAGGATCAAAATGAGGATAAGACCATACAAAAGATGTGATGCTGATACGGTCATCAGCTGGATAAAAGATGAGAGGATCTTCCGCTATTGGTGTGCGGACAGATTTGAGAGTTATCCTATAACCGGAGATGATCTTAATGCCCAGTACGACGGGCTGGCAATGAATGACGATATCTTCCACTTTGTTGCCTATGACGAGACCGGACTTCTGGGCCATTTTAACATCAGGTTTCCGGACAGGAGTGACATAGATACCGTAAGGCTCGGCTACGTCATCGTTGATGATTCAAGGCGCGGACAGGGTCTGGGAAAGCAGATGATCCGGATGGCTTTGGACTATGCTTTCGAATTTATGGGGGCAAAAAAGGTCACGATAGGTGTCTTTGCCCAGAATGCGGCAGCTCTTAACTGTTATCTTGCGGCAGGCTTTGAGGATACGGGTGTTACCGAGGAGTATAAGATCTTCGGAGAGACTTGGGAATGCAAAGAGTTAGCAGCAAGTAACCATTTATAATTATTTTCCTTGTATTTTTGCTAAAACAATGTAATATAGTTGTGGTTAAAAATTATCCGACAGGAGGAAAATAAAATGGCATTAGTTTCTGCTACAGAAATGATCAACAAGGCTCACGAGGGTCACTACGCTATTCCTGCGTTCAACACAAACAACCTCGAATGGACACAGTGCATTCTCAAGGCTGTTCAGGAGACAAAAACACCCGTTATGATCCAGACATCTGAGGGTGCTGCAAAGTACATGGGCGGCTACAAGATGGTTGTAGATATGGTTAATGACCTTATCGAATCAATGGGCATCACAGTTCCCGTAGCTCTTCACCTTGACCACGGTACATACGAGGGTGCAAAGGCTTGCATCGAGGCAGGTTACTCTTCAGTTATGTTCGACGGTTCACACTATCCCATCGATGAGAACATCGCAAAGTCCAAGGAGATCATCGCTCTCGCACACGCTAAGGGTGTATCAGTAGAGTGCGAAGTCGGCGGTATCGGCGGTACAGAGGATGGCGTTACATCCAACGGTGAGCTCGCAGATCCTGCAGAGTGCAAGGCAGTTGCAGACCTCGGCGTAGATTTCCTCGCAGCAGGTATCGGTAACATCCACGGTAAGTATCCTGAGAACTGGGCAGGCCTCAACTTCGAGCGTCTCGCTGAGATCAAGGAAGCTATCGGCGGCAAGCCCATGGTTCTCCACGGCGGTTCAGGAATTCCTTTCGAGCAGACAAAGAAGGCTGTTGAGCTCGGCGTATCCAAGATCAACATCAACACAGAGCTCCAGCTCGTTTTCGCTGATGCTACACGTAAGTACATCGAAGCTGGCAAGGACCTCGAGGGCAAGGGTTATGATCCCCGTAAGCTCCTCAAGCCCGGCTGTGAGGCTATCGTTGCTAAGGCAAAGGAACTCTGCGAAGGTTTCGGCGCTGCAGGCAAGGCTTGATATTAGTCTAATAGAAATGATCAGGGGCTGTCTTCGTTATGAAGGCGGCCCCTTTTTTATGTGTGTCCGCGCAAAATGGCAACTTCATCCGCGCAATGCGCGGATGAAGGGATAAAAATGTGCGGATCCGCGCAAAATCAACTGTCGTTCCGCGCAATGCGCGGAAATGAGCACTCGTTTGCGCGGACAGAAATTCTTCAGCTACCAAGATGCTGATTTTCGATAATCCGGTAGCAGCACTTGCATACCAACTAAGCAAAAACTAAGCAGGTGGTATGCATTTCCGATAAAGAATCTGCGACGTAGCCGCCAATAGCGACGGATCCTGATGCTCCGATAAAGGCAATAATGCCAAGTGTGATTGCCGTAACCTTGATGATCTTCTTTGTATTCATTTTCTGTAAACTCCTTTGCTGTTTGCTTGATGTGCTGACTATAGCAAAATCAGATCTTCCGCGTCGGCAGATCTGCGCAAGCTGCATTTTATGATGCATATGTTGCACTTTTGCCTATTTGTTTTATTGACTTAGTTAGTCCGGCATTTTATCATTTCTATGTGCGATGCAATTCGTAATTTCAATACAAAGGAGTTTTTATTATGCCATTAGTAACAACTACTGAGATGTTCAAGAAGGCTTATGACGGCGGTTATGCTATCGGTGCTTTCAACGTTAACAACATGGAGATCGTTCAGGGTATCACTGAAGCAGCAGGCGAGCTGAACAGCCCTGTTATCCTCCAGGTTTCAAAGGGCGCAAGAGCATATGCTAACCACACATACCTTGTAAAGCTGGTTGAGGCTGCTGTAGAAGAGAATCCCCAGATCCCGATCGCACTTCACCTTGATCACGGTGATACTTTCGAGCTCTGTAAGTCATGTATTGACGGCGGTTTCACATCTGTCATGATCGACGCTTCATCCAAGTCTTTTGAGGATAATATCGCTCTCACAAAGCAGGTTGTTGAGTACGCTCACGATCACGGCGTTGTTGTAGAGGCTGAGCTCGGTACACTTGCCGGTATCGAGGATGAGGTTGTAGTTGAGTCCGGTAAGGAAGCATACACAAGACCTGAAGAGGTTGAGGAATTCGTTTCGAGAACAGGATGCGACTCCCTCGCTATCGCTATCGGTACTTCACACGGTGCATATAAGTTCACAGCAGCTCAGTGCACACGTAATGCAGACGGTATCCTTGTACCTCCGCCGCTCAGATTCGACGTTCTCGAAGAGTGCATCAAGAGACTGCCCGGTTTCCCTATCGTTCTCCACGGTTCTTCTTCAGTTCCTCAGGAGTTCGTTAAGATGGTTAACCAGTATGGCGGCAACATGCCTGATGCAGTCGGTATCCCTGAGGAGCAGCTCCGTAAGGCAGCTAAGCTCGCAGTCTGCAAGATCAACATCGACTCCGATATCCGTCTTGCAATGACAGGTACCATCCGTAAGTATTTCGCAGAGCACCCTGATCACTTCGATCCCCGTCAGTACCTTAAGCCCGCTCGTCAGGCTGTTAAGGAGATGGTTGCTCACAAGATCAAGTACGTTCTCGGTTCAGACGGCAAGATCTGATCAGCAGTTTAATTGCATTTCGAAGGGGTTGCCTCATACGGGGCAACCTCTTTTTGAATATTGATATTCAGGAAACAAAGGTGCTTATATGAACTCAATTTTACGCAAAGCAGAACTGTTTACCCAGGACTGCCTGAAATATGATATACCCAGGCTTAAGGCTGAAGTGCTCCCTGATGACGTAAAGAGGGAAGAGAATGATCTGTACGACGTGTATTACACGGCCGGAACGCCTGATGCATCTGAAGCATATTTCCTCATTCACGGCGGTGCCTTTGTCTATGGGGATAAGATTAATGACCGCAATTTCGGGATGCGTCTGGCGAAGGCGTCAGGCATACCCGTAGTTAATGCAAACTATTCCCTGATGCCCTCTGTCGGACTCGAGGAACAGCTCGAAGAACTGGACAGGATCATCGAGACCGTGGAAAAGAAGTTCGGATACAGCCGCCTTCACTTTACGGGCGATTCCGCCGGCGGCTATCTTGCGATGATGTGTGCCCTGAGGCATAAGAATGCAAAGTCCGCTTCACTTATCTGCGGCGCATACAGGAACGACAGAAATGATTTCCCCGGAGCACTCTTTGCGAAGGATGGCAGCGCAGTACCTGACTGGTACTACGACCTGACCTTAAAGGCGGATGAGCTTAGAGGGATGGACGTGGCCATAATTACCGGCGAGAACGATTTCCTGAGAGAGCAGAACAGGGAACTGGCCGCACTTTTGGAAGGAAACTGCATATTCTACGACGCCCCCAATAAGGACGGACGCAACATGGAGCATGTGTTCCCAATTACCAATCCTGACTGGCCTGAAGGGGAGAAGACGATAGAAATCATAGCATCGTTCTCAAATAACTTCCCGGAGAACTAAGAACCATTAGTGATTCGATTGAGGATCGCTGAATTATTCGCTGTTACCGTTCGCTGTTTAAGTGGGTATTCGGGAGTTGACGGCGAATTAACAATAGTATTCGCTACAACCAGTCGCTAATAACATGGGTATTCAGGAATTAACAGCGAATGATAATCCCGATAGCCTTTGCTCCTTACTTTGTCTCCTCATAAGTCTTGTTGATCAGCTTTGAGATCGGCTTATAGATCCAGAAGGTGATGAATGCGACTACGAGTCCCTTGAACAGGTTAAACGGAACAAATCCCCAGAAGATCAAAGTCCACTTGCTCGTGATCAGCGCGTTGACTGCCTGGCTTGCTGCGATGATGTCCTCCGTTGCAAAGCCGAGTACGGATCCGTAAAGGGGAAGGGTGACATAGTAATTCAAAGGGATTGCAATAAGTGCGAGAAGTAATGTTGCGATGAGCATGGCAACGATCGCGCCCTTGCGGGTGCGATGCCTGTTATAGAAGAATCCGGCTGAGAATACATAGATGCTTCCCGTAAGGAAATTGGAGAATTCTCCGATGCCTGAAGTACCTGATACGGGAAGATGGATGAGGTTCTTCAACAGCTCGATTATTACGCCGTATACAGGCCCCAAAGCAAATGAACCTACAAGTACCGGGATCTCGGAAAAATCAAATTTGAGGAACGGCGGCATAAATGGTATGGCTACCTCAAGATACATAAGTACTACTGCCATTGCTGTGAGGATGGCTGCGGAAGTGATGCGGCGGATTCTGCGCTTGCGCGTGTCGTTGGGTGTTCTGATCTCAGACATAAAAAATACTCCTTTCGTCCGGACTTTACCGTCGGCCGCAGAATCTCACTGCGTCAGTCCTGCCTTGAATAGAATTTGACAGGAGTTGCGGGCTATAACCGCCGGTCGGGGAATTGCGCCCCGCCTTGGAACAAACGAGATTATATAACTGTCATTTGGATTTGTACAGAGTCAAAAAAACAGGATTCTGTTATTCATCATCGGGAAGCACCTGGCATCTCCCGTAATATGCCTCCAGGGACATATTGTTCTCATAAAGATATGCTGCCAGTTCCTCGCCGACATATCTGTAGTGCCATGCTTCATTATCGTAGCCGGTCTCGTTTATATAATCGGTCTGATATCTTCTGATAAAACCGTATCTGTAGCAGTTCTGATCGACCCACTGTCCGACTGTTGTAGACCCGAAATCATCCGAGTAGACAGTCTGTCCCGCAGGACACAGGTCGAGTGCGAGACCCAACTGGTGTTCTGATCTTCCCTGATAAGCATTGCGCTTAACGGCGAACTTCAGTCCGCGGTTGTTGACGGCTCTCTGGAAGAGCCCTGTCTGTATCTGGTAGCTGCGGTAGCCCGATACAAGATAGATACCCTGTCCCGTTGCTTCAACGCATGCCTCGTACATTGCCTGATATGCATCTGCCGCAACCTGGCGGAGGAGCTGTGATTTGGAGTGCGGAACATCAACAAGATCTGACGGGACGTAGTCAGATGTGAGGGTGTAATACTTGTTTACGAGAGCAGTTATATCGTCAGGATCTTCAACTACCGTTGCGCGTACGGAACGGGGATCGACGAATCCGTTATACCATGCAGGTTCCGCTATGCGCGGTTCAACATATTCCGGCATCGGCGTAGGTGACGGGATCGGTGTCGGAGAAGGTGTTGGAGTAGGAGAAGACGTAGGGGAGGGAGTAGGTGTCTCCTCGACCTGGGATAGAACCGTTATGTCTGTATCGTCCTTGTCTCCCGAAGAGATAAGCGAGCATCCGCAGAGTGCGATGAGCAGTGCGGGCATAAGTGCTGAAGGTATTGCTGTTAACAGTCGTTTTGCGTTCATATTCTCTCTCAAAATTGCCATAACAATTATGTCCATTATATCGCTTTTTTGTTATAATGATACGCGTGAATTTTTAGTGTGTCGAAAGGGAGATCACATAAACATATGGATATTTGTGCAGTAGTAATGGCGGCCGGCAAGAGTACAAGAATGAAGTCGGCTCATTCCAAAGTTGTTTTCCAGGTTGCGGGCAAGCCTATCATCAAGTGGGTTTCTGATGCGCTTACCGAAGCCGGATTTGACGAACAGGTATACGTGGTCGGTGACCAGCAGGAAGAGATAAGAAATATACTGGGTGAACATGTAGCTTATGCTTTCCAGGAGCAGAGACTCGGAACGGGTCATGCGGTAATGCAGGCTGCGCCTTTCCTTGAGGGACGTGACGGATACGTTATCGTTCTTCCGGGTGACTGTCCGATGGTAACATCGCAGACGATAAAGAATGCCCTGAAGATAACCAAGGAGAATAAGTTTGCAGCGACTATCGTTTCTGCTGTTGCTGATGATCCGACGGGATACGGAAGGATCGTAAGAGATGATAACGGCAATGTAATTAAGATCGTTGAGCATAAGGACTGCAATGAAGAGGAGCTTAACATCAGAGAGATCAACTCCTCGATCTATGTCTTCAGCACTCCTCTGCTGCTGTCAGCACTCGGAAGACTCGGTGCTGAGAATGCACAGAAGGAATACTATCTTACTGATACCATCGGAATCCTGATCGGAGACGGACACAAGGTCGGTGTGTCGATCTGTGATTTCGATGATACACGCGGAATCAATGACAGAGCACAGCTCTACACGGCAACAAAGCTCATGAACAGAAGGATCATTGCCGAGCACATGAAGAACGGCGTTCAGTTCCTTGATGCAAATTCAACATGGGTACACCATGCGGTTAAGATCGGCAGGGATACGGTAATCCTTCCCGGTTCTACTCTGATGGGTAATACGACTGTAGGAGAAGGATGCATCATCGGTGAGAATTCCAGACTTGATAATGTCATCATGGGAGATGAGACTACTTTCGATTCATCCATCGCATCCCACTGCGTGATCGGCTCTGACTGCCGTATCGGACCATTCTCACACATCAGACCTGATACGGTGATCAAGGATCATGTTACGATCGGCGCATACGTTGAGGTCAAGAATTCGAATATCGATGAATATACACGTGCAAGACACCTGACTTATATCGGTGATTCCACAGTCGGCAAGAATGTCAACTTCGGATGCGGTACGATCACCTGTAACTTCGACGGACAGGACAAGGTCGGATGCACCATTGAGGATAATGTATTTATCGGAGGCAACTCCAATATCGTATCTTCAGTTGTACTCGGCAAGGACAGCTACATTGCAGCAGGTTCCACGATCACTGAAGACGTTCCTCCGCTCGGTCTCGGTATCGGAAGATCCAAGCAGGTAAACAAAGAGGAATGGGTTGCACGTAAGAGCCGCATGAGAGGCGCTAATTACATCAGACTTGACGACAAGCGTTCGGAGGTCTGATATGTGGCTTATAGCAGGTCTCGGCAACCCCGGTCTGAGGTATTATAAAACCTGGCACAATCTGGGATTTCTGGCTATAGATCTGCTTGCGGAGAAGCACGGCATTACCATAGGCAAGAGCAAGTTCGACGGAGAGTACGGCAAGGGAAAGATAGAAGATGAGGATGTCATCTTGCTTAAACCCTTTACCTACATGAATAATTCCGGGATCTCTGTTGCTGCCGCTGCAAGGTTCTTCAAGGTTGCCCCTGAGAATATCATCATAATGTACGATGATATAGACATCGCAAAGGGTAAGATAAGAGTAAGGACGAAGGGATCTGCAGGAACCCATAACGGCATGAAGTCCGTAATAGAACATCTCGGGACGAATGAGTTTCCGAGAGTGCGCATAGGTTCAGGTCCCGTCCCGGAACACTGGGATCTTGTGGAATATGTCTTAAGCAACGTTCCGGAGGATCAGAGAGAGGAAGTCTTTGCAACTTTCGGACAGGCATGTGATGCTGTCTCAGACTTGATAAAAGGCAAATACGATCAGTAATCTTATGAATGATAAGGCAAAGGAACTTCTGCGCAGGATCGCAGATGATGTGTCACTCACCGAAGCGGTCGATGCGGTTTTTTCCGGTGGTGCAGACAAAACCTCGGCGAATCATCTTAATCTTCACGGAATGTGTGAGGAGCAGAAGGGTTTTATCATCTGTGCTGTAGCATCACGTCTTGGCAAAAAGCCCGTCCTGATAGTTCCCGATATAGTCAGAGCGAGGATGTTTGCTTCTGCCATGAGTCCTTTTATCGACGGTGATGTTGTTATACTTCCTCCGTCGATGCTCAATCTCGTTTCTGCTGTTGCAAGTTCGAAGGAAGAGGAACTCGACAGGACCGCAGCTTTATCCAGGATCGCTTCAGGCAATTACGGTGCAGCGGTCATTGCAGGTCCTGCCCTCATCAACAAGGTGCCAAAGCGTGCCGAATTATCAGATCGTTTCATCGGGCTTAAGCTCGGAGACGAATACGATCCTTCTGATCTGTCGGAGGCTTTGTCCGAGCTCGGTTATGAGAGATGCCAGATGACTTCCGGCAAGGGTGAATTCTCATGGCGCGGCGACATCATGGATATCTTTCCGCCTGATCGGGACGAGCCTGTCAGGATCAGTTTCTTTGACGATGAAGTCGACCAGATCAAGACATTTGATATCGACAGCCAGCGTTCGCTCGATTCCCTTAAGGAAGCCGTTATCTGCCCTGCTTCAGAATTTGTCATTACTGCAAAGGACAGGGATGAGACAGCCTCGGCCATAGAAGCCCAGGCTCAGACTGATATTGAGAAAATGGCGCATACTGCTACGGCGATCAAGGTCGCTAGGCTCCTGTCTTCCACTGCACATAAGGATGCTGACAGCATCCGCAACGGCATACGCGTGACGGGTCTGTCCAAGTGGATATCATGTGCTTTCCCCAAGTGTTCAAATGTGCTCGATTATATTGATGACGGCAGCATGCTGTTCATATCAGAACTTACGGATGTTGATGCAAGGGTCAAGTCTTATGCTTCCGAATATGCTTTGAGATGTCAGGAATTCTTTGAAGTCGGAATGGCACCGTCTTCAGCCCGCGACTCCGTATTCGAGAAGGCCGATGTATTCAGGGAACTTAATGAGAAGAATATCATCTCCCTGTCCTGCTTCGGCTCGGGACTTGCAGGCAGCACCAACTGTGCTGTTACGGGTTTCCCGCAGGAGAATTACGGCGGGAGGCACAAGGAACTCGCAGACATAATAAAGCAGGATGCGAGGCGCGATGAGCAGCGTGTATTTTTCTTTCTAGGAGATAATTCAAAACTTGCGAGATTCAAGGAATCGATGGCGGAGTTCGACTGTTTCCCCCGGATACAGACTCCAGCGGTTCCGACAGGTTTTACATATCCCGCATTGGGCATATCCGTATTCGGTGAGCAGGATGTCTACGGCATCGACCGCATAGTCAAGCCCAAGCGAAAGGGAGGAGCGAGACTCTCATTTATCGGTGAGTGCTCCCCCGGTGATTACGTTGTCCATGATACATACGGAATAGGACGCTATGAAGGTCTTGAGAACGTCAAGACAGGATCAGTATCCAAGGATTATCTGAAGATAAGCTATGCGAACGGCGAAGTGCTCTACGTTGCACCGGAGAGCATGGACTGCCTGCAAAAATACATAGGCCCCGGAGATAAGGAGCCGAAGCTGAGCAGACTCGGAGGAGACGACTGGGCAAAGAAAGTCGAGAAGGCAAGAAACACCGTCAAGAAGACAGCCTACGATCTTCTCAAACTGTATGCTTCGAGAAGTACTGTCGAAGGATTTGCCCACCTTCCTGACTGTGACGAACAGAGGGCTTTCGAAGAGTCTTTCCCCTATGTTGAGACAGAGGATCAGCTTGCAGCGATCGCAGAAGTCAAACGTGACATGGAGAGCTCGAAATGTATGGACAGGCTCCTTTGCGGCGACGTCGGATTCGGCAAGACCGAAGTTGCGATGAGAGCAATGTTCAAGTGCGTGATGAGCGGCAAGCAGGCCGTATTGATTGCGCCCACGACGCTCCTGGCCCAGCAGCATTACGAGACTTTCAAGAGAAGACTCGGAAGCTTCCCGATGAATGTTGTTCTTCTGTCGCGATTTGTTCCTGCAAAAAAGCTCAAGGAGAATCTGGCTCTCATAAAGAACGGGAAAGCGGATATCATCATCGGAACTCACCGCGCATTATCTGACGATGTCTGCCCCAAGAGTCTGGGACTTCTCGTGATCGATGAGGAGCAGAGGTTCGGTGTTAACCACAAAGAAAAGATAAAGGTATTAAGATCCAACATAGACGTTCTGGCTTTGTCTGCGACGCCCATCCCGAGAACTCTTCACATGTCGCTGTCGGGAATAAGAGATATCTCAATGCTGGAGGAAGCTCCCGTCAACAGGCGCCCAGTTCAGACATTTGTCATGGAATATGATGATGAAGTCGTGGTCCAGGCGTGCCTGAGGGAAGTCGGCAGGGGAGGACAGGTTTTCTATCTTTATAACAATACTCGCAATATCGATCTTGTTGCAAAGAGACTTTCAGAACTGATGCCTCAGGTCAGGGTCATCTATGCGCACGGCAAGATGAACGAACAGGAACTCGAGCAGATAGTAATGGATTTCGCTGCGGGTAAATACGATATCCTCGTGTGCACGACGATCATCGAGAACGGCGTTGACATGCCTAATGTTAATACGCTTGTCGTTGAGAATTCAGACAGGTTCGGATTAGCCCAGCTCTATCAGATTAAGGGACGTGTGGGAAGGTCTGACAGACAGGCATATGCATATATTACTTTCGACCCGTCGAAAGTCCTTAATGAGAATGCTTCCAAGAGGCTTGAGGCGATAAGGGAATTCACGGAACTCGGTTCCGGCGTTAAGATAGCGATGCGCGACCTGGAAGTAAGGGGAGCAGGTTCGCTCCTCGGTGCGGATCAGCACGGCATGATGGACGTCGTAGGATACGAGCTCTACTGCAGAATGCTTGATGAGGAGATCGCCAAGCTCCGCAATGACGGGGATACTTCTGTCCTGCAGGCTCCAAAAGAGGCTGCAGTTGATGTCGATTACGACAGCTATATTCCTAAGGGATATATCGAACATGAATCAGAGAGAATGGTTATCTACCGTAAGATCGCAGCAGTTGCCACCAAAGCCGAATACGACGACCTCATGGATGAGATGACAGACAGGTACGGCGATCCGCCGAGACAGATCAATATACTCTGCGGCGTCTCACTTATTCGTCATATGGCAGCGAAATGCGGCTTTGACAAGGTGATAATAAGAAATACCGGAGTAAGACTGTGTTTTGCCCCTGACAAGGCTCTGGACATGCAGGCGATAAGTGCTCTTATGAGCGACAATGAAGTTGCCGGCAGGATCCATATCGATGCTGCAAAAAAGACCCCGGAACTGGCATACAGACCATCTTCCGTCAGGAATGAACTGACTATAGAAGAAGTGATACATATCCTTGATACTCTGTATGCAAACAGGACTTCACAGGCGTGATTCTGTCTTTCTGTGCAATATGAACTAACAATCGTATAGCAGCCGTTTATTCTTTGTAACTTGCTTATTTTCAATTATGTGGTATAAATACTTTGATAATCGAAGTATTTTCTAAGGAGTACCATAATGTCAGACAAAAACGAGTTATATGAGAAGCAGCACGCAAAGGGAAAACTTCATGCGATCGAGCGTCTCGAGCTTCTCTTTGACGAAGAGAAATATCAGGAATTAACAGAAGAAGCAAACCGCGACGGCGTCATCTGCGCAACAGGCAAAGTTGCCGGCAAGCAGGTAGTCGTAGCTGCCCAGGACTTCACTTTCAAGGGCGGTTCTCTGGGTCTCCAGCAGGGTAAGAACATCGCGGAGGCTCAGGATTTTGCTTTCAAGAAGAAGTGTCCGTTCATCATGATCAACGACTCCGGCGGAGCCAGGATCCAGGAAGGTGTTGATGCTCTCGCAGGATATGGTGAGATCTTCTACCGCAATGTCAGAGCATCCGGCGTAATCCCGCAGATCTCAGTCATCACAGGTCCCTGTGCCGGCGGTGCAGTATATTCCCCCGGAATCACTGACTTTATCTTCATGGTAAAGAACATCGGCCAGATGTATATCACAGGCCCCAAGGTCATCAAGCAGGTAACAGGTGAGGAGATCACGGCAGAAGCATTGGGCGGCTATACGGCTCATATGGAGAAGAGCGGTGTTTGCCATTTTGGCTACTACGATGAGGAATCATGCCTCAAGGCCGTAAGATACCTCATCAGCATCCTTCCTTCCAACAACCGTCAGAAGATGCTCGTGATGGACAAGGATGCATATAAGAAGACCACACCTTTCGATTTTGAACTCCCCGATGAGGTCAATGCAGCATACGATATGCACAAGCTCATCGACAATGTTTTCGATGACGATTCCTTCATGGAAGTACAGCCTTTCTTCGCGAAAGAAATGATCGTCGGTCTTGCCAAGCTCTACGGCATGACTGTAGGTGTCGTCGCAAACGATCCTGCAGCATTTGCAGGCGTTCTCGACTGTGATGCATCTGATAAAGCCGCACGCTTCATCCGCTTCTGTGATGCATTTAACATCCCTGTTATCTCCCTTACCGACGTTCCCGGCTATATGCCCGGCTCTGACCAGGAATACAAGGGAATCATCCGCCACGGTGCAAAGCTCCTGTATGCTTTTGCAGAAGCTACAGTCCCGAAGATCAATGTCATCGTCCGCAAGGCTTTCGGCGGAGCATATATCGCCATGAACAGCAAGCACTTAGGATCTGACTTCGTCCTTGCATGGCCCTCTGCACAGATCGCCGTAATGGGTGAGGCTGGTGCCGTCGAGATCATCTATGCAAAGCAGATCAAATCAATGACAGAAGAAGACCGCGCTGCGTTTGTAAAGGACAAGCAGGAAGAATATAAGAAGAACGTAATGGGCTACAAGTTTGCATTAGACCGCGAGTATGTTGACGAGGTCATCGATCCCAAGGAGACCCGCATCAAGCTCTACGAGGCTATGAACGACTGCCGCCGCGTAAAGAATCTGAAACACGTAAGACCTATCAGAAAGCACGGCAATATCCCGCTGTAATAGGCAAATTTGCACTCAATCAAATATGGGGGGCTGTCTCATATGGGACAGCCCTATATTATTGATGCTTTTGATGGATGTGGTGCCGTTTGAGTCCGGGATTCTCGATAAGTGTCTATCCTGAGCGCTCAAGTCAGAGCACAATCGAGAATAATGGCTGTAAAAGGCAGTTGATTCTCGATAAGTGTCTATCCTGAGCGCTCAAGTCAGAGCACAATCGAGAATAATGGCTGTAAAAGGCAGTTGATTCTCGACAAGTGTCTATCCTGAGCGCTCAAGTCAGAGCATAATCAAGAATCAGGGACTGCATCAAGCACCACTAGCCAATAGTTGTGTAGTAAGAATAATATAATGAACTGCACATCAGATTTTGATATAATGTGAGCCGTACGCCTCCATAGTTTAATGGATAGAACGACAGTTTCCGGTACTGTTGGTGCGGGTTCGATTCCTGCTGGGGGTGCCAGAACGTTCATAAACTCCTTTGTGCTCCGGTCCTCGGCGCTATTTATGGTTTTTTACAAACCGGTAGTAGCGTTAACGTGCCTTCGGAAGATCGCACAAAGGAGTTTATTCACTTATAAAGCGTTGACACACCTGCGGTAAGAATATGGAAAGGGCCTCATTCACTTACGGGCTCCGGTCATTTCACTGCAGTCAGTCCGTAATACATCCGTAGGAGCCGTATCTTTCCGTTTACGGTGTTTTTTGAGATGTACTCATCAAGGAGCGAGTCATCAGGTGCGCCGTCAAGTATCGGGACTTTTGACAGAAATGCTTTGAATACTTCGCGACCTGCAAAATACTCGCGCTCGTGGATTGGCACAAGTTCGACGTCGCGAAATCCTGCTTTCAAAACATTCTCATAGTCGGTGATGCTGACGGGGACAGGGTCATTGAAGCCCTGGCCGCCGCCGAAGATCATCTTCAGACTCCAGCAGTCATACTTGTCAACGCCGCGCATTAGAAGCCTTCCTCCGGGCTTTAAGCACTTGCGGATCTGAACGGGATCCGTTATCGTGTGCCTTGCAACAACAATGTCGAAGTGATCCGACGGAACATCCATTTTGAGGTTGTCCATCACTTTGAAAGCGATGTTTTTCCTGCCGCTTTCTGCGAGATTGTTTTGGGCGGTCGCTACCATTTGAGGAGAGTAGTCAGTGCCCAGGATCTCCGCGCAGTCAGGAAATTCAGACAGCAGCTTCTCGCCGCCTCCGGTGCCAAGATCAAGGATCGCCGAATCCGGCGTCGCAAAATGGCGGAGCAACTCATAAAGATCCCAGTCTGTCAGCGACTCGGAATGGATCCCGAACTCATCAAAACTCCAGTTTGCGAGCCCCTCATAATAATCAAAATACTTGTCGTGTGTCATAAAAAAAGAACCTCCTTCCACGAACAACAATAATCTGCGCATAAGATGCGCTTAATTGTCATTCATGATGAGATTCCAGGGTTCTTATCATTATTAACCCCGCCCGAAGGCGTCGCGGCAGCAGAACGCGAATAACTAATTGATCTGTTGCTCCCTAATATTAACACATAGAAACGGTTATTGTAAAATATCTTTAATTCTATAAGGAGGAGAGATTATGGACTATATTCAGGTAACAAAAGACAACATCGATAAGGAACACATCTGTTGCGCCATTTCCAATAATAAGGATGTGCAGGTGTCATCCAAGAAAGCATGGCTTACTGACCGTTTTGATGAAGGGCTTGTTTTCCTGAAGAGTACAGAGCGCGGTAAATGTTTCATTGAATACATTCCTGCCGAGTATGCATGGAACCCTATAGAGGCAGACGGGTATATGTATATCGACTGTTTGTGGGTGTCAGGATCTTTCAAGGGTCACGGGTATTCCACGGATCTTCTCAATGCCTGCATCGAGGACAGTAAGAGCAAGGGCAAAAAAGGGTTGTGCATCCTGTCATCTGCGAAGAAGAAGCCTTTCCTGGCAGACCCCAAATTCCTGAAGTACAAGGGCTTTGAAGTGTGTGATGAATCGGATAACGGGATACAGCTGTGGTACCTTCCTTTCGGGAAGGGAGAAGATGTTCCTCACTTCAGGGAGTGCGCAAAACACCCTCGCACAGAGGAAGAGGGTTATGTCCTCTATTATACATATCAGTGTCCTTTCAACGCGAAATATGTTCCCGTCCTCGAAGAGACTGCCAAGGCCAACAATATCAGATTCAAGGCGATAAGACTGACAAGCAGGGAGGAGGCGCAGAACGCTCCGACGCCTGTTACGACATATGCTTTCTTTGCCGATGGGGAATATGTGACAAACGAGCAGATGAACGATAAGAAGTTCTTGAAGTTACTCGGAAAATAAGACAAAACAAAAGGGGCGGCTTAAGTCCAAAGCCGCCCCTGTTTTTGTGATCACAAAAATGATTTAATCATAAAAGTCCTCGCTGTCAGTTTTGCTGTCAGTGATGATATCATCGGTCTCAAATCTGATGACCTCGATCGATAAAGCTTCGTATTCTGTATGTTCCATCATAAACCTCCAATTATACGTCTTTGCAGTTGACTGCGAAGGAATAGAATGCTCTGTAGAAATTCAAAGTTCCTTCTGCAACTGTTGTTCTTGCAAGAACACTTCTTACACCGGACATCGGTGATACCGTAACGCTTCCTTCGTCTGTTGAAGTAGTAATGTTCAAGGTGTACTGATTCATCAGTCCGGATGCAAATATATCAGATATCGTAATTGTATACTTATTGCCTGAAAGTACGCATTCGGCACCAACAGGAATACCTGTGACATCTGATATGGTCACGCCGTCTTCCAACGTAAGAACTATAACCAGATTTGTTGTGGAATCAAATGCCAGTTTATACTGGGCTGCAGATATTCCGCTGCCTTCGATGCTCTTTGCAAAAGCAAAAGGAGTTACCGCATTCAGCGCTTCCGTCTGATCAGGAAGAACATCATCGTAGTGATATGTCATTGCTGCGCAATCTGTGCCGATTGTCCAGCTGTGGATCGAGGACAGATAGATCTGAGCGTAGTAGCCGTAATTCAGCATTGCCTTTGCAAGATTGATATAAGGTCCGTAGTCTGCATATTCAACGGGATCCTGATCATATTTGGTGATCATGGACTGCAGATAATCCTCGATGGAGAATGCCTCACCCGTTACTTCCTTAGCAGCACCCTGGCTGTCGGTATAAGTGATCACGGGCGTTACGCGCTCTGCCATCTGGATAGATGTCAGATAAACTGTGAAGTTATAAGCGCCCTTCTCATCAGGATCAGGGAGTGTGGTGAATTCCTCATTGATACAATTGCCTGTAAGAGTAACCTTGAGGTTCTGGTAATTTGACAGTTCTCCCGGGAGTTCGATGGAATAAGTCAATCCGATCTTGTCCTTAAGGACTGCACTGTGACCTGTGATCTTAGGTTCAACTGATTCCCATACGGCAGTTACTGTCGTGTTGGCTGTAACTGTTATCTGATCGTCCTTATTCTTCTCGACAGCGGAAGCATCACCGATCTTAACAGACCAGCACTTGAAGGTCTTTCCTTCAGGAGCTGTGAAAGTGCATTCAGGGAGAGTATATGTATCACCGGGGATAACATATGCGGTCTCCATAGTGTCGGATGCACCCTCGTCACCCTTATCGAAAGTAACCTCATAGCACAGGCAAGCCTCGCCTTCAGGTGTTGTTCTTACTACATAATTGTCGTCGCCTGATATGAAGTTGGCTGCTGT
>Ga0247611_10004695_pt1 | contig 18720 bp, 17 predicted proteins | sample 177DNAGHGhighgp2_FD_192422 | JGI IMG/M metagenome (GOLD analysis project Ga0247611, IMG submission 192422) | Sheep rumen microbial communities from Palmerston North, Manawatu-Wanganui, New Zealand - 1770 DNA GHGhigh gp2 | ecosystem: Host-associated > Mammals > Digestive system > Stomach > Rumen... | reverse complement strand
CTTGAAGCTGTATCCCAACATACATTTAACATTGTTGCAGGTGGATCAATAATAGTTGCGATAATTGTTAAAATTGGAAGAGCAGTTAATGGAAATCCCATCATTGTTAGAATAAGAGTTTCACTTATGGTACCTCCACCAACTGGTACTGCAGTAACAAGTAAGGTAGCAAGTAGTGAAACACCAATGACTGTCCATATACTTGGATTAGTTCCAAATAGATATACTAGAAACATAATTTTAAAGACACTTCCAATTACTGATCCGTCTTTATGGAAACTTGTTCCTAAAGGAATCATTGTTTCAGCAATATCATTGGATACACCAATTTTCTTTGCACAATCCATGTTTACAGGAATAGATGCGGCCGAAGAACATGTTGATAAAGATGTAGCAGTTGCTGGAATAATATTTCTCCAGAATCTTTTGAATCCTTCTTTTCCACCAGCGATGAAAGCGTATAGTGAATAAATTATAAAGTAGAATAAAATGGATACTATAGTGTATACAAGGAATGTCTTACCAAAACCAACAGCTATTTCTTTACCGAATGTTCCAATTAATGCAGCAAAGTAGCATCCAAGTCCTATTGGAGCATATAAGAAGATAATATCAATAAATTTGATTATCACTTTATTAGCTGATTCTAAAACTTTTAAGAAAGGTTCACCATCATCACCAACGGCATGAATAGATAATCCAACTAATATTGCGAATACAATAATTGCAACAATGTTACCTCTTGTTAAAATGCCACTGAAGTCAGAAACAGTCAAAGTATCAACTGTTTTATTTGCATAAAGTAAGAATCCTGTATCAGTTGGTGCAGATACTTCCTCATCTTTGCTCATTACTTCTTTAATAACTGTTGCATCTTTAGGGTTTACTAATTTTATCGTTCTAGTTGAAACAATGCCAATAATTACAGCTATCAAGCTAGTTGCGATGAATGAGGCAAAGATCGTAACTAAGACTTTTCCTAGTCTTTTAGGTTGTTTAATTTTAGCAATTGAAGTTGTTATTGTTAAAAAGATTAATGGAACAATAATGACTAATAATAAGTTAATAAAAATATCTCCAAATGGAGCTAAATATTTAGCTTTTTCACCAAAAACAATTCCAACAATCGCTCCTATTATTAAGCCAATGACTAAAATAATAGTTTTTTTGTAATTCTTCCAAATGTTTTTCATTTTTTCTCTCCTTTAATTTCAATATATACTTTAATTTTGTAAAAATCATCTATTTCATTCCACACACATAAAAATATTTGTTGTAAAAATCCACAACGAGTGTTATAATATGGGCGGTGATTTTATGAAGAGGGCATATATTAAATTAAATTGTGATGATAATCATTTATCTTTAGGTAATCTATTTAGAATAATTAAAGAACTATCTAAAAATAAAACAAATGCATTACAAACGGACTTATTTTGTATTTTATTTGATATTTATGATATTAATGATACAACAGTTAATAATTATTGTGTTGGTATAAGAAGTATTGGCGATAAATATAAGCAAATATTTATTAACAAACGAAAAAAATATGAAAAGAATCATAAAATATTCACAGATATGATAATTGATATTCTAAGTGTAATTGATGGTAAAAATTATAGTGTAAGAAAAGCAATTGATTTTATTAATAGTAATGAAAAGTTAATAGCTTTAGCTAAGAAATTATATAATATTTCAAAAAATGATAAACAGGTTCCAACTGATTTTAGTGATCAATTAAGTTTATATATAAATAATAATGATATTTATGAATGTTTAGTTGAAGAAATATGCTTCATCATCATTGATAAGAAACAACCACTTGTAGAAAGCGAATTAAAGCGTGGCGTTCTAGAAGATATTTTAAATGATACTAGTATTAGTGCTAGTGATCTTGAACTTTATTTATCACTTAAATTAAGAGAAGGTATTAATTATGATTATTCTATGAAAGAACTTGCTAAGACAGGAAATGCCTATGCTAACTTCGAATTAGGATCAAATGAATATTATGGTTATGTTAAAGGTTATCCAAGATATGATATGGCCTATAGTTATTTACTTGTTGCAGCAAATCAAAATCATCCAACAGCTAACTATATTTTAGCTTCTATGTATATAAATGGCTTAATTAATAACCAAAATAAAGAAGATTTAGAAGAAGGTTATAAATATTTAGAAAAAGCATATTCTCTAGGTAATGTAGCTTCAATTAATTTAATGGGAAAAATGTATTTAAGAGGAATATATCCACTTAAAGAAAATCATAATAAAGCTAAAGAATTATTTTTACTAGCTAGTGAAAGTAATTATGCATATGCTTATAATAATTTAGGTCTATTAATGGAATTAGATGCGAATTTATTTGATGCATTAAGTTTCTATTTAAAAGCAGCGACCTTAGGAGAAAGTTGGGCATGTAATAAAGTAGGGGAATATTATCGAAAAACAGGCAATAAAAGAAAAGCATATGATTTCTATTTAAAAGCTATAGATGGTAATTACCAAAATACTTGTTATTACGCTTATTATAATTTAGCTAAATACTATTATCAAAATGGTTTTAATGAAATAAAAAAGGATAAAGATAAATATATTGAATATCTTCAAATAGCAAGTAATAATGATATTTTTGAAGCGTCTGTTGAGTTATTCTTATATTTCTATGAAAAGTATATTAAAAAAGGTACAAGTAAAGACTTATTACTTGAATATAAACAAATAATTGAAGAGCATCCAAAATACAATAAAGATATTAAAAATATGATCGAAAAATATATGAAAGATATTAAAGCGAAAGAAGACAATGGAATTGAAATACTAGCTTAATAATGATATATTATTATTGAGGTCATTATGAATAGTAAAAAAGTAGAAAAACAAGAAAAAAAGTATTACCTTTTTAAAATGAATTTAAAAACATTAAATATTTTAAGTATTATTTTATTAATTGTTATGTTGGGAATAGGTTATCTTTTTTATCATGATATATTTAAAGATATTATGAATGTTGAAGTTAATGTTGGTGTTTTTCTACTTTTATTTATGCTATATACAATTTTTCATGAAATATTACATAGTATTTCATATGTTATAAACGGAGCTAAATTTAAAAGAATTACTTATGGTGTTTATTTAGAGAAAAACATATTATGTTGTTTATGCAAACAAAATATTACTAAAAAGAATATTTTGATTTCTCTTATGTATCCATTATTCTTCATTGGTATTGTAACTTTTATTGTTGGAGCAGTATTTAAATTACCAATATTATATATATTATCAATTGTAAATATATCAGGTTGCATTGGTGATATAATTATGTTTAATTTTATTGTTAGATTAGATAAAAGTATTAAATTTAGTGAATTTGATGATCCAACTGCATTTGCTATTTACTCAGATAAAAATTTAAGTAAAATGAAACCATTTGGATTAGAGTATATTGGTTCAGAAACGAAGTTGAAACAAGATGATTTAAAGAAAGTTAGAGTTAGCAAAGAAAGTATTTTCTTTATAGTTGTTTTAGTATTGATGGCAATCTTTATGTTAATTCCTAATTTTGTAGGGTAGGTGTATTATGAAAATTGGTGTATTTGTAGGTAGTTTTAATCCAGTGCATGAAGGTCATATGAAAGTTGTTAATTATATTTTAGATAAAGATATAGTTGATAAAATATTCGTTGTTCCAACAATGCCATATTGGGATAAAGATAACTTCGCTCCATTAGAAGATAGAATAAATATGTTAAGGTTTTATGAAAATAATCGTATTATTGTTGATAGTGATCATAATATTTATCCATATACTTATTTATTAATGGAAGCCCTAAGAAAAGAGTATCCGAATGAAGAATTTATGTTAATTATTGGAGCGGATAACATAGTTAATTTTGATAAGTGGAAAAATTACCAAGATTTATTAGAATATAAAATAATAGTTTTAAATAGAAATAATATTGATATTAGTAAATATATAGAAAAGTATGATAAGAAAGATAATTTTATCGTTCTTAAAGACTTTCCATTTGTAGCAACGTCATCAACAGAAATCAAAAAAGATATTGATGAAACTAATAATTTAAATCCGAAGGTATATCAATATATTAAAGAGCATCATTTATATGAAAAAGAGTAAAAAAACTCTTTTTTTTTGACGTATTAATAGTTTTGTGCTAGAATTATCAAAAAGGTGCAAATATGGAAGAAGAAATAAGAAAAGAAGAAGTTGCCGGTTATATAAAATCTCATATTGATGATGCTATCTTATCAAGTGAAAAGATTAATGATGAACCAAGATATCATCATTGTACATCATATGATATGGCGCCAAGCATTATAAAGTATGGTTTTTTAAGTGCTGTGGCTCAACAAGAAACTGGCATTACTTCATATAGTGATGATATTGTAAAAAGAGTTTTAATGGATGACTTTCATGTAAATGGTAATGATGGTATCTCTTTTGCGGTAATGAATCTTAAAGACTTATATCGAGATGAAATTGAATTTGATCCTATGTCCCCAACAGGAGTTGATTTTATTGTTGATATTCCTTGGAGACTAGTTAGAAATACCGAAAACTATGGTAATGAATTCGTTTCTGATTTGGCAGTAGATTCTAAGTATATACGTTATCTTGATTTAAGAATTAAAAGGTTATTAATCGAAGAGTTGAGATATGACAATCATGATGAAATGGTTAGAAGATATAATAATATTATTAGAATATCTAATGCCATAAAAGAATATAATAGTGGCATTGTTTTACGTGAACTAAGTGATGATAGAAAAATGTATCTCGATTATAACAAAATAAGAAATTATCCAAGAATAAAAATAAAAAAATAGTTTTTATTAATGATTACCCAGAAGGTTGCATTTTTAAAAACTATTTTTTTAATGATTTGATATTATATATAATACCACCCATAATTGTAGGAATGTAGTATGTCAATGCTCTCCATAGAAGAAGGACAGCATTTAATCGATAATCGGTTATAAAAGTACCAACAAATCCTAAGAAGACATATTCCATTCCTCCTGTTGACCCAGGTATAGGTATATAACAGCCTGTAAGATATATATAGGCAGAACATATAATAGAATGATAAATTGTAAAATTTGTAACACCAACACTTTTTGCTAAAGCGAATGGAAGTAAATGATAAAAGGTAAGTGTTATCATTTGAAAAAGAATACCTGCAAAGAAAGATGTCTTATTGCTTAATAATAATTTAGAATTATTATAAAATTCTTCACATGTATTATTCCATTTATCAATTTGCTTTTCTTTTTCACGAACAATTTTGATTTTAGCAAGAAAAGAAATAATTGTTCTTACTAACCCTTTATTAAAACTTTTATTGAAACTTATGATAAATAAGAATATCAAAACAATACCATTTAGTAAAAAACCTAATATTGTAAATATAGTTAATCCTGTATTCATTTCAATGATATGAAAAACTTTATCGAAAAATAAAGCAATAAAAGCCCATAAAACTAGTGATATTTGGAAAACAATATAAAACTGCGTTACTGCATTAGTACTATTCGCTGTACTTGTTCCTTTCTTTCTAAGTTCATATATTTGCATAGGTTGACCACCTGTAGCAAGAGGCGTTATACCATTAAAAAATTTTGTAATAGAGTTTAAATAAAGCATGAACTTAAAAGATATATCTTTATTATAATTTTTAGTAAAAATATAAAAAGGAATAGTATCTGTAATAAAATATATTAAATAAATAATTATTGCAACTAGAATCCATGGAAAACTAGCTTTTGATATAATTTCAATTATTTCATTAAAATGATCTTTTAATAAGAAATAAAGCATAATAATGGTAATAAATAAAATAATTAAACTATTCCTTAATCGATGTTTCATTACACACTCCATATATAAGAATAACATATCTTTAATTTTTTATAAACAATTAGTATAATTATTATGGAGGGAATAATGTATATTGGAATCTGTGGAAAACAGGGAAGTGGAAAATCAACATTATCAAAAAAACTATTAGAAGAACTTAAGAGTTATGTATATATTGATATAGATCAAATAGGACATCAGGTTAATGAATTAGATAATGTAAAGCATGAATTAATTGAAACTTTTGGTGAAGATATTCTAACTGATAATAAAATAAATAGAAAACTTTTAGGTGAAAAAGTTTTTAATAACAGAGAAAGTATGAAGAAGCTAGAAGATATTACATGGAAATATATGGAAAGAGAAATTGATCGTATAATAGGAGATTCTAAAAATGTAATATTTGATTGGCAACTACTACCTAAAGTGAAATATTTTAAGATGTGTGATTTGAAAATATTAATTGATACTCCATATGAGATAAGAGAAGAGAGAATACTGAAAAGAGATAATATTAGTCCTCTATATTTAAAAAGTAGAGAAGAGAGTAGTATTGTTTATAATAAAGATGATTTTGATATTGTTTTACCAGATAATGATATAGATATAGAAAGGGTGAAAAGGTATGAGAAAAGTATTATATCCCGCTAGTTTTGATCCAATAACAAATGGTCATATTAATATTATTAATCGTGCTCTAAAGATATTTGATAATATTGTAATTGCCATTATGGATAATCCTAATAAAACGAATTTTTTAACTAAAGAAGATCGTTTAAATATAATAAAGAAAATTTTTAATAATAATCCCAAAGTTGAAGTAATAATAGGGACTGGAGCAACAATTGATGTATGTAATAAATATAATTGTAGTTGTATTCTTCGCGGTTTAAGAAGTTCTATTGATTTTGAAAATGAAAAAGTATTGGACTATTATAATAAAGAATTATCAAACGATGAAATCGATACAGTTTATTTAATGTCTGATCGAGAATTGGAATATATATCATCAAGTGCTGTTAAAGAGTTATTCAATTTAAGAAAAGATATTAGTAAATATGTGCCAAAAGAAGTGTTAGAGATATTAAATTTATAGAAAAAGTATTGACATTATCTCTATTTTTGATATACTTAATCTTGTCATTTGCTTATTTGGCTGTTTAGTCTATTTATGCTGAATAATTAATGACTTGATATTCGCGGGTGTAGTTTAATGGTAGAATTCCAGCCTTCCAAGCTGATCACGCCGGTCCGATTCCGGTCACCCGCTCCATTAGATAATTCTGTTCGAACTATTCGGACATTAAATAGAAATCAATCTCAAAAAGATTGATTTTTTTTATAAAAATCTACCTGATTTAAAAAGAAAAGTTGGTGAGAAAATAAAAAGATATTTAATGTACAAATCTATTATGAAGTATCTTACATATAAAGATATTATGTTTTAACTTCGAATCATCAAATATGTTAAGCATAATTTAGAAACATACAACTGGATCTACTCGTTATGATGAATCAGTAATCAATGATTTATCTTAAATAAATGACTATATGAGTAGAGGAGTTATACAATGTTTGATAATTTATTAAATAAAAAAGACAATGTCGAATGAGCATTGTCTCTTCATTTATTTTTTGGCACTAGGAATAGGTATATCTTCAACTGTTTCTAGAGTAGTTTGCATATTTGCTAATAATTGTTTCATAATTGCATTAAATTCTTGTTTTGCAAATTCATCATTTGGTAAATAGCAACTATCAATTATTCCTTGTTTTCTTAATATTGCATACCAATTATCTCCGCTTACTATTTTACAATCTTGAGGAATTATAATATATTTAAATTTTTTTCTTGTCTGATGTGAATACATTGCTCTAATTCTATTGACAGTTATTTGAGTATTTTTATTAGGCTTTTCAACACTTATTTGTTTTCTTTTTCTCATATAAAGAGCAGGAACATCACCTCTTTTAATTTTATCAGGTGTTAATTCACCAATTGCTGATTTAATACATATTAATGCATAATATCCAAAATCAGTTGTAAAATAATCATATGAGGATTTTGCTTCCATTAAATTATTAGTGTTTTTTATAAAGTTTTCCCAGTCTTCACTCGTGTTATCCATTGGACAGTATCCAATTTCTCTTATAGTATCACCATTTACATTAGGGTTAACATCTTTTATTGTATAACTTTTGGTTACAACAACAAATTCAATTTTATTTTTTTCATTGGGATTCTTTTGTGATGTTTCAACAATATCATTACATGCTTGTTCAAATGCTCTAATAATTGTTTCTTGTTCAGAGCGGTAAGCAGAGGATTTTTTATCATAAATAGTTCTTAATTGATTAATATAAATACCATTACCATTTCTAAAACCAGATGCTCTACCAATAAAGTTTCCTTCAGAATCAGTTAATTTAATAACGAATCCGTTTTTATCCAAAGCACAGTAATGCAAAAAGTCATTATCATTACCACAACATCTAAAACAAGCATTAGTATCCAATCCTGTTGTTAATAATGTTTCATCTGTTGAATCATACATAGAATATCTATAATTGTGATATGTTCCATTTATATAAGGTACAGTAGATTCTTTTCTTGCTGCCATAGCAGTTAATAAATCACAGGCAACATTAATTCTTTCTGCTTTAGTACTTGAAGTAAATGCATCATCACTATAAATTTTTTTAATAACCTCTTTACCTAATAAACAAAATTGTTTTAAATCACCATATTTAAAAATATCCTTAAAATCTAAAATTATATTTAAATTATCAATAGTTAATTCTTCACTGGTAAGTAAATCAGTTAAAGTTGGAATACTTGATATAACACTTGTAATTTGTCTCATATTGACATATTTAATAATATCGTCGAATGCTGAATTACGTGTATCCCATCCTAATTCTGTTGCTTTTGCCATCATGATTAAATCATTTGATAGTACTAATTGCTGTAATTTTTTATAGCAATCGTCATTTAATATTATTTCTTTATTATTATCAAATGAGTCTAGGAATGAATTAAAATCTGATAAATATAGTTTATCAAATATACTTGGATCAAATTTGTAATATTCATCAGTAAATGGACACTCACCAATAAGATGTTTTATATCTTCTTGTGTTAAAGTATCGAATTTATCAATGCCTTTTGCAATTTGTATAATTTCACTTTTAATTTTTCCAAATACATATTTTAAATCTTTATATCCCATTATTTGTGCTAATTCATTATCACTAAATCCATTGCCATTATATACATATTTTTCACCGTCAAATACTATAAAATCTCTATATTTTCTTACTTCTTGACCTTCGAAAGAAATGTTATGGCTATTTAATCTATTTATTAATTTTGAAACCTTTTCAAAATTTTCATATTCATCAAATCTAGCAGGCTTTGAGGAAGATAAAACATCATCAATACTAGATACATTGTTATTTATTGATTGTGAAATAAATAAATCTAAAATTTGAGGTATTTTATCTTTAATTATTGAAGGGTTATAGTTATATGCTAAGTATTTACTTTTAATAGTTTCTAATCTTTGCATTAAACTTTCATCACGACTATTAAATAATTTTTTCAACATATCACGTTGTTTAATTTCAACAACTTTCTTTCTTACAATAGGATTGTCTGTTCTAATTGTAAAAAATTGTTTATATTGTTCATCATACAACTTCATTTGTTGACTAATATAATCTTCTTTACTTTTTGAAATAAATAGTGCAGCATATTTAGATATTTCATCTCTTTTAGCTTGTAACAATTCTATTTTATTTTTGTCGTTTGAATTGTGAAATATTTGATGATATTCAAGAAAAGCATTGAATAAAGCATATTTTCTTTCATCTAATACATAATCAACCGTTTTTAAGAATTTCAATTCATTTAAAGCACTTATGAAATTGCTGTTTTTTTCTAATGAATCACATATTCTATTAAATATGTTTGCATAATAATCATTGTTTTCTCTACGATATTCTTCCCATTTCTTTTGAGCAACCATTTGAAATACTTTTCTTGCATCAGAAACCTTTAATGAAGAAGATAATGTAGTATTTATAAAAAATTTAACTCTATCATAGAAAATATTATTTTTTTCATTTTCGGAATCTTTATGAATTCCTTCTTGTTCTAAATAATAATCTAGTAAAAATTCATCTTTTAATACTGAAACAGGAAATTTAAGAAATTCTTCTAATGAATAGTAACCATTTTCTATCAAATAATGTCTTATTTCATATAATCTATTTTTTTGTTCAATATCTTCTTGTGTTTCAACAGGAAGTTTATCTAAATTATCAGTTAAAAGATCTTGTATTTCTTTTGAAAAATATCTTGCGCTATATAAATCAATTTTTATTGAAGACAAACATAGTTTAGTATTACTTCTTAATTGTTCAGGAGAATTATGATTCAAAACATATTTTTGTTCAATCAATGCATTAATTATCTTTTCTTTTTCTTCGTTATTTTTATCAAAAAACGACCAGTCAAAATATGTGACACTATTAGGATCATTTTTAGAACTTAAAAGACATATATTTGTGTTTCTTTTAAAGTTAATTGGACTTCTATAATTTATAATATAATTTAATTGATTATCAACGATATATCTTTCAATGTTAATAAGATCATTAGAATTAAGCTCCTCCCAAATAATATATTTTCTAGAATTAATATCTAGTTTCAATGTCTGCTTAATTAATTCAACATTAGTTCTAAAAAATCTTGGGCTATCAGATGATAATATATAACCATTTTTTAAAGCAAGTTGATATGCAAATGTTGCTAATTCATTTGTCCAAGCTTCTCTTGGAATAAGGTTTATAGTGTTTATATTTTTTTCAATAGATTGTCTAATTAAATCATTATTATGTAACATAAATAAAGGAGTGTTTGCTTGAAAAACATATCCTTGTCTTTTGGCTTCAATAATAGCAGTTTGTTTTATTTCATCAGTAATGTTATAAGCATAAGCAATACTATTAATATCTCTAGTGATTGATGTAAGAATTACTTCTCCATCTCCTCTTAAGTATAGTGGAGATAAAATAGTTAATACTTGTGTATCATCCTGTAAAAATTTAATTCTTGCAGCTTCTTCTTCAGCAGAGGTAGGTCCATAAAATGTTTGGTAATTCTTTTTTTGACCTTGAGGTATTATTACAGAGTCATTTGTTATGTTAAACAATTTAGTTTTATCAGTTTTATAATTATCCTTTATATATATTGTATTTTTATCAGTGTTATTTATTAAATCATCATAAGGTAAAATATATTTTTTTTCTTCTAAGTGCGTATATTTATTTGATTGCTCTATCATTAAATATTCTTTTAATGCTTCTATTAAATCTTCGTCATTTAATAAATAATCTTTTTTCATAGTATACCTCTAATGTTATTCTACTAATAAAAGTATACTATATTATAATTATTTTTTCCAAATTTTCATTGTAATTTAATAAAAATTAATACTTTATATTATTACTATTATCAAAGTATCGTTTAAATGAATTAATAAATAGATTATCTTAAATATTAATAAATAATTAAAAAAGTCTAATAGATACCATTTTTGCCTTTTCTTCTAATAATCTATGATGTATAATAAATCACTGTTAACTCATGGGGGAATTATGGAATTAAACAATTTAAAAAATAATAATGGGGTATATTTATACAGAGATGAAGGATTTAATACTTTTTCCATTCAATTAAACTTTCTTGCTAGTCAAGATAATCGTTCATCAGCAATATTAGATTTATTAAGTATATATTTATTGCAATGTAATCAAATTTATAAGACTGATGATGATATTATTTTAAAATTACGTGAATTATATGATATGAGTATAAATTTTACAACAAAATGGAATGGGAAACAAAAACTTTTCTCTTTAGTAGCAGACTTAATATCTATGGATGTTATTCATGATGACTATTCAAAAGAAGCATTTGAGTTTATTAGAGATATATTAGAAAAACCTAATTTTGAAAATGAGAAGATGTTAGAAGTATCAAAAAGAAAACTTCTTTCATATATAGACTTGAATTTAGCAGATTATGATCAATATGCAGAAACTTTATATAATCAAACAGTTTTACCTGTAGAAAATACAAAATATGATTATTCTGTAGATAAAAAATATCTTGAAGAATTAGTTAATTCTATTACTTTAGAAGATATTAAAAGAGAATATGAAAATCTTATGGGTAATTTTATAAATGGTCTTGTACTTGGAAATATTAATGAAGAGCAATTCAATGAATTTGTAAAATGTATTAATTTAACACCAATTAACCGTGAATTAGATTTTAGTATGGATGTTAAGACTACAGAAGGAAATATTGAAGTAGAGAAAGACTGTGAACAATCATATATATTCATAACATATGATTTTACTGAACTAACATATGCTCAAGTGAAAGTTTTGTACTGGATGTTAAATTCATCAATTGGTTTGTGTTATCAAATTTTAAGAGAGAAATATGGATTAGTATATGGAGCATATGCTAATATACTATTCCACGAAAAGAAATTATATATTTATGGAGAAACAAATGTATCTAAAAAAGAGAAATTTATTGAAGCCGTTGATGAAATAATAAAAGATTTAAGTAATAGAGAAATAGTTGAAAAATATATGACTCAAGCTAAAGAAGAAATAGCAGATGATGAGTATTCTTTAAGTGAAGATAAAGATAGATTATTTGAAATAATTAACAATAGAATTCTTCAAGTTTTTGGTAATCAAGATTCTGTAAATAAAGAGATAGAAGATATGCAACCAGAAGAATTAATGAACAAAACGAAAGTGTTGACAAGAAAAAATATATTTATGGTAAGGAGTAAGACTAATGAATAAGTTTAAGAAAATTATATTAAATAATGGTATTCCTCTATATTTATGTGTTGATCCTACTATGAAAAAAGTATTTGTAAGTTATAATTTAAAATATGGATCTTCTGGAAAATGGTTTGTTTTTAATAACAATGGTATTGATCATCGTGTGATAACAGGTCACGCTCATTATCTAGAACATTTACTTGGAGAACATAGTAAATTTGGAGATATGTATAGAAATTTTGACAAAAGATTTCAAAATGCGAATGCATACACTGGAATGAATGAAACATCATATCATTTTACTGGAAAAGACAATATTGAAAAGTCTTTAGAAGAATTAATAGTAGCAATAGATACCCCAGTATTTGAACAAAAGGATGTAGACGCTACTAGACATGCTATTGAAGAAGAAACCGCATCTCATGTAGATTCTACAAGTAGTATGTTGCATGGATTACTTGAAAGAAATCTTTATAACGGCTTTGAATTATTTGATAAAACACTATCACCAATAGGTAATAGAAAAACAACTAAACAAATAACAATTGATGGATTATATGATTGTTATAATGCTTTTTATTCAAATGATAGAAAATATATAATCATAGGTGGAAATGTTGATGAAAAAAGAATAGTAGATTTTTTAAATAATGTTTATGCTAAAATAACCCCACATAAGTCTAGTTTAATATTACCAGAATTAGATTTCGATAGTATAAGAAGTAAAAGTGAAATAATAAATGGCGATTTAGATATTCCAAAAGTTGGACTAGGAATGAAATTTAAAAAGAATAATTCAATATCACTTAGAGAATTATATTATGTTTTATTTATAATTAATAATAATATGTTAGATTCTAATGAATTTAGAAATTTAGAGAAAAAAGGAGTATATGACGTTGTTGATTTTAATTATATTTCATTAGTCGATGATTATATAGATTATTCTTTTGGATTTGTTTCTAAAGAAAAAGAATCTCTTATAAATGGTATATTAGATTTGTTGTCTAAAAAAAATATTTCAGAGAAAGATTATGAATTAACTAAAAGAGGAATTATTGCATCAAAGCTTAGAAGTATGGAAAATAAATATGATTATTTAGAAATGTTTCCACTAGGTGTTTCTGTAACAGAAGACTACTCAGAATGTGATTTTTATCAATCAATTGATTATAATAGATTTATGGAAATTGCTTCCTCGTTAGATTTCAGTAATTACACTGTCGGTGAAGTTAAAAGACTAAAAAGATAATTAATATTATTACAAAATAATTAGATAATATTGTGATATATTTAATTTGTAATGGATTTTGTTTCAAATAATAATTAACTAGCTAAGGCTAGTTTTTTTTATAAAAAGAAGAAGTACAACTATTAATTCATACTAATGTAAATGGTGAAGAAAAAATTTTAGAAGCCGAATCCGTTTATGGAGATATTTTTAAAATTATGGATGATCAACCAATTATAATAAATTCTTATATTTTATCTAAAAATGAATATTATGAAAAAAATATTATGATACTAAACCAAAAAAATTAGAAAAAGAAAGGATAATCAATTAAATCAGGGTGAGGCTAAGAGTTTGGTTAAAAAGCTTTAAAAGAATATTAATTATTAGTTATATATAAAGTAATTGATAAAGAAAAAGATTGGGATAACCAATCTTTTTTAATTCATTATAAATTTTGCTCGAAATTCTTCAATAGTATATGTTTCATTACTTTTTGGTACTGTAACAAATGAGTAAGCATGATTTTTTTCGGCAACAATAAATACTTCATCAGTAAAACCAACACTTCCTCTTTTAGTAACTCTATGATTCCACTTTGAACTTCCATAAGATGTTGTTGTACTAGTTACATTTACATATTTAAATCCCATATTAGGTGTATCATTATCTATTTTATAAATATATGTTTCATATGTTATTTCACCAACACCACCATGGAAAACAGCAATGTAATCATTAGGAATTTCATTATTTTCTTTAATGGAAAGTAGAGTATGTATACCTATTGTAAATAATAATAGAACTCCTACAATAATTAATATTAACCCTTTATCTTTTATATTCATTTTAATCTCCTTATTTCTATTATATCATTTATATAAAAATTATTTTAATATATTTTCACAGTTATTAAGTAATTCTTGTATTTTTATAAAAGTTTGAGAAAGAGGATAGCCATCAACAAAAATATGACTAACGGTAATATTTAAAGTTAATTCATATTTACCATTATTATTTATAAATTTACCCCAACATATACGTGGTACAGTTTGTGATGATTTATTATCAGGTATTGGATGAGTTAAACTTACAAAATCAATCCAAGGAGTACAAGTAATATAATATTCATTATACATATTTGTTGGATTATAATCAGCTTTTTTTATCTCTTCTTTATTTTTACTTTCATCAATAACTTCTTTAGCTATTTTATAAAATTCCTGATAATTAGTATTATTTTTAAATCTTACATTTTCAAAAGTACCAGCTTTTGTCATAACTGTAAAAGCAGGATTGATATCATCAAAGATATATGGCTTATCATCAATTAATCGCATTCTCATTTCTGGTGTATCATTTAATCCTTTTAAAATAATATATAGAAAGTTAATGAAAAATGATTCATTTCTTTCTTTAGTTAAATTAACTATTTTGGTAACATCCAATTTAACATTAACTCCATATGTACTATTACTAAAACTTTTAAACCAAGTATAAGTATTATATCTACTTGAATTTTCTATATCAAATTCATTCATTATTATCACCAATCTAATTATACAATATTGACAATTAATAATAAACATATAAAATATAGTTGGAGTTTATATTAGTTATAAACTTGGAGTTTTTATGCAGAAAAATGACGTTGAAAATTATTTTGTTGGGTATCTAAATATTAAAAAACCATATTTATCCCATGCCGAAGAAAAAAGAGGAAATGATTCTATTGTTAAAACGATTAATACAACAATGGAAAATGGCGCTGTTAATTTAAATTTAGTTAAATTTGAAAGATTATTACACCATGATAATAATCATAAATATGAGTCTTTATTATCAATTTTTTATCGTATAGATGAAAATCATTTTATGTGTCTTCATAATGGAATTATTTATTCATTAGAAGATAGAGATTATTGTAGTAATTTAGTACCATTAATTGATGTTGTACCAAAGATTGATTTTGATTTAAATTCATCAATAAGTGAAGATGAAGCTAAAAAAATATTTAGTGGTGTATTTAAAAAAAATAATTTTAATTTTAAAAAGTTACATGACATTAAAGACTTTTATTGTGGAAGATTAAAAATATGTATGGGATATACAAAAAATGATAATTATCATGACTTAAATGTATTAAGAAGAGTAGCTCTTAATTCTAACCCAATATTATTTGATAAATCAAAAGGTTCTTCAATCTTAATTGATAATGAAGAAATAGATTATATTGAATATCAACCAATTTTTTTGAAAATAAGTAAAAAAATATTTTATAATATCAATGATTTTCAAAATTATACATTAGTTACAGATAATGATTTATTAAGTAATCATCTTGAAATAGAAACTCCTTTATCAGTTTATTTAAAATCAAAGGGTATAAAATATCCTAAAAAAGTTACAATTTCTAAAGTATTAAAGTTACAAAAAAAAATTAAATAGTATATAATAATATTGGAGGAAGAATGAAAAAGTTAATGTTCTTCTTTTTCTTAATAATGTTTCCTTTAGTTGCTTTTGGAAGTATAAAAAAAGATAGTATTATATATTGTAATGGTAATTATTACGGTATAGATAATGGAAACTGGTATATTATTACGAAAGAGAATAATAAATGGATATATGATAATAATAAAAAGGTTGTAGAGCCATCATGTAATAAAAAGAAATTAATAGAAGTTAAATTCAGTAAATGTATTGATGGTGATACTGTTTATTTAATTATTGATGGAAAAAAAGAAAGAGTAAGATTAATTGCAATTGATACTCCTGAAAGTGTAACACCTGAAAAGCCTATTGAAAAATATGGTAAAGAGGCTAGTGATTATACTTGTAATATGGTAAAAAAAGCTAAATTATTACAAATTGAATATGAAGAAAATAGTGATAAGAAAGATAAATATGATAGACCACTAGTTTATTTATATGCTGATAATAAAATGGTTCAAAAAGAATTATTAAAAAGGGGATATGCTGAATTAAAATATCTTTATAAAGAATATAAATATACAGAACAGTTAAAAGAATATGAAAATATTGCTAAAGAAAAACAACTTGGTATCTGGAGTGAAATTGAAGATATAGATTCTTCAAATAATGGAGATGTGGATTCTTCAAAGAATAAAGATGTGCTTGAAATTATAATTAATTTTTTTAAAACAATAATTAAAGGAATAATGAAATATGCTAAAAATATATGTTATAATTTAGGCGAGGTGCTTTAATGAAAGAAGAAGATATAGTAGATAAAGATTTTGAAGATTTAAAAGAATCAAATAATTTTCTTGGGAAAATGATAATTACTTTAAGCTTTGCTCTTTTAATTGGAATATCAATCTTTGTTTCTATTAAAGGTCGTGATCCTCTAAAAGATTTTAAAGAAAGTAATTTTATTGAAATTGATACAGAAAAATTTTATGATTTATATAAATCTAGTGATAAATTTGTGTTATTATTAGGAAGAGTTGATTGTAGTCATTGTATTGCTTTTAAGCCTGTAATTACAAAATTTGCTAATGAGCATGATATTAAAGTTTATTATTTAGATGCATATGCTATTGAAACAGAAGAAGATTGGGATTTTATTTGGGCTAAAATAAAACAAGAAGGAACTCCAAGTATGGGTGTATTTGAAAATCAAGAATTAGTTGATTCGGTATCTGGTGAAATGACATATGATGAATTAACTACATGGTTTAGTAAAGTAGGTGTTATTTAATGGGAAAAGTATATAATTTAGCATCACGATTTAAAAAGAAATATTCATTTACGATAGCATCAAGAATTAGAAAGCATTCGGAGGTTATTGAAAATATCTTAGATAAAGATGAAAAAGTATTATATGCTTTTTGTGGACAAAAAAATGATACGAATACATCTTTATTTCAAACGGCCGTTGTTGCTCTTACCAATAAAAGAATTATTATTGGTCAAAAACGGGTTATATATGGATATTTTATAACAAGTATTACCCCAGATTTATTTAATGATTTAAAGATTCACGCTGGATTATTTTGGGGTATGGTAATAATTGATACGGCTAAAGAATTAGTCTATATATCAAATCTTGAAAAATCTAGTTTAGATGAAATTGAAACATATGTTAATCGTATAATGTTAGAAGATAAAAAAAATAATTATGCAAAGGAAGAAGTAGGAAATGAAATCAAAGAAAAATAGTAATTTATCAAGTATATTAATATTAGTTGGAGTGGTTCTTTTTATTGCTTTAACTGTTTATGCTTTTATAAAAGATGGTAATTCAAGTGATTTAATTGAAGAGGTTAGTTATAGTAAATTACAATCAATCATTGAGAAGAAAGAGAAAAGTGTTATCTTAATTGGTCGTGATGATTGTAGTCATTGTATTAGTTTTAGACCAACAATGGAAAGTGTAGCTAAACAATATAATTTAAAAGTTTATTATATTAATACTAATAAAATAGATAATGAAGACGACTATAATGCTTTATGGGCTTTCTTTGAAGCTGATGGTACTCCAACAACGGCTGTTGTAAGTGATGGAAAACTAATTGCTCGTGAAGAAGGCGAATTAACAAGATCTAATCTTATATCATTTTTAAAAGCAAATTATTTCTAAAATAAAAAGACTATTTAAATAGTCTTTTTTAGTTTGTCTTCAATTTTTTCTTTTACTTTAAGATAATCAAGTTCTATTTCTTTTAATAATTCATCTCTTTTACCTTGAACAATAAATTTATCAGGAATT
>Ga0247611_10004694_pt1 | contig 18734 bp, 33 predicted proteins | sample 177DNAGHGhighgp2_FD_192422 | JGI IMG/M metagenome (GOLD analysis project Ga0247611, IMG submission 192422) | Sheep rumen microbial communities from Palmerston North, Manawatu-Wanganui, New Zealand - 1770 DNA GHGhigh gp2 | ecosystem: Host-associated > Mammals > Digestive system > Stomach > Rumen... | reverse complement strand
CAGAAAGTTCAATTCCATAAGTATCAAAAATATGTAAACATAATAATCTAGAAAGAACCACTTGTTTAGACATCTCTAATGAGAAATAAGTACATTTATAATTTCCATCTTCTAAATGTTCTACCATAGGACGATAAACATAAGAATATAAAACTAGACTAGATTTGCCATTTCCAGTTCCAGAAAAGACTAAAGTATAAACTGAGGGACACACTCCATCAATTACACTTTCTAACTTCTCTAATCCCATTGAAAATCCCTGATTCTTTCCTTCTCTACCTCTATCAATCTCCGAAAAGAGTTCGTCAATTTCTTTCATAGCATTTTTATTGTATCATAATTAACGTTAACAAGTTCTCCAGAACGAAGAGCTTCTAATTCATTCCATTTTCTATCAATTAGAAATGTAGCTAATGAAAATTGAATAAATTGAGTGTTCTCTTTAGCCCATTTAACTAACTCTATGATTTTATTATGAGTATCTGGATTCCAATTAATTGTTTTTCCATATACTCTATAAAAATCTTCTAAAGAATCGTATTTCTTAGATACTCCTCTTAATGGCACTCTATCTTATTATAAGATAGTAGACTATATCACATCCCCTAAATTATTTGGAGGGATCTCTCCGTTTCCATCTGGTGCTTCAGATGTACTCCCTTTCGGGATAGTCGTTGAACCTTTTACTAAAAAATGATATATTTTAGAAACGTGATTTTTAAATTCATCAACAGAATAATGTAATTTCATTGTATTACACATAGAACAGCAAGGTACACAATTTTCATAACTGTAATCTTTACTAGAATCTATTCTATCTATTCCATTAATACAAACACTTACCGTTTTATCTGATAATTTAATATCACGATATTTTGGAGGTTGACCGCAATACGCACAATCTTTTTGAACAATACTTAAAAATTGATTTTGATCAAGATTAAATCGCAATCCTCTCTTTTTTGCTCCAGTTTTATATGTTGTATAAACTTTATTTATTCCTGGATTTTCCTCCATAATATTACAAAATTGACAATGATCAGTGGCTCTTCTAATATCACCGAGACGTTTCTTTTTAAATATATGTCCACATTTTAAACATTGTACTTTATAAGATCTATCTTTTGTTGACCTATCTACAAATTCAAGAATCTTATAATTTCCATATATTTTTCCAATTTCTTCTAGAGCAGAACATTGTGGACACCAAATAAGTCCTTTATAAATACCACTGTTACTAACTTCTTTTTCAAATCCACATTTCTTACATCTAACAAGAAACGTATATTTTATTTTATCATTATCAATATCTACAATTCTAAATTTTTTTATAATCTCCCAATTATTATCATTTAAAGTAACTTGGCTGCTGATTGGCATTTCTTCTTTTGAATTTTCTGTAAATTTTCTTTTATTCATATCGAATATTATTTTTTATTTTTATTCTGAATAAAAGATATCCAAATTTTAGATAATTCCAAATAAAAATGATTTCCAGCAATTAGAAGAGTTTTCACTTACAATTTTTCCATCATTGCAAGGGCGCAGTTTATCTACGCAGCCATTTATATTCCCAAACATAGGATATGTATTATAGAGCTCTTCTCCCATATCAAAAGAACATTTATAGAAATATTTAATGAAGTTTTTATTAAACTCTACATCAAATGGTTCAAAATCTTCTTCAGAATTTGGAATTTTATAACTCTTCAAAATAACTCCTTTCACTTGTAAAGAAGTAAGTAACTCAATTATATTTCCTCTGGATTCTTCGGTCATACAGATATATCCATCATAATAACCCCTGTCTTCATCTATCGATAACAATATAATGCGTATAAAAAATAGTTCATTTGGACTGAGGTTATACTTTATAAGTATACCTGTGTCCACATCAAAATTACAAATCAAAACAGAATAAATAACTAAGGTTACTAATTCTGTAGAAAGGTTAATCCTTTTTCAAGGTTTTAAATACTACATAAAAGTTAATCTTCAATAATCTCAGCATCTTCAATATCGTTAATACCCTCCTGTGCACGGATTCTATTGATAGCTTCTATTACTAATTCCCTATCAATAATGTTCTCTGGCACAATCTCATCAGTAGAAATAGAGGACTTAATATTTTTCATAGTAAGCTCTCTCTGTTCTTGAGTCATTGGAAGATACCACATCTGAAAAGCAATAAATACTTTTCTATCATGTGCGATAGCTCTAATCAGCTGAGGTCTTTGAGCTTTATAAGACTTATCCAAAATTTGACCTATATTTGGCATATTCGGACTAAGTAAAGCTCCGTCAGGTAAATTTAATAAAATTTGCATATTAAAATCGAAATGTAAATTTAGAAACTGGTTTCTTATAAGTTTCGTACTCCTCACCTCGAAGTACTTTCATAAGATTCTCCTCATTTATAGGAATAGAATTATTATTATTTCTATGAGAAGAAGAATACCAAGTAGCTTCAACTGTATCATTTATTACAAATACAAATATTTCAGCAACTTTGTCACCTTCTTTTCTAATAACTCTACCTAACCTTTGAGTAAATCTTGTTGGAGAAGAATCTTGACCTAATATAATAGCAACATTCAAACCAGGGCAATCTAATCCTTCATCAGCTTTCTTTGAAGTATTAAGCACTGCTTTGTCTGCTGCTATAAATTCATCAAGTGTCATTCTATTCTTCTTTTTAGAACCTTTAGCAGAATAAACATTTCCTATTCCAATTTTCTCAGCAATATCTATTGTTGCTGAAAATGTTATTATTTTGGCATCAGGTCTATGCTTAATAATTTCTCTTGTTAGTTCTAATTTTTTAGGATGAGTATTAATAAATTTCTTTCTTTGTTGTAATACTCTGGCTAGGGCAGTAGCATGATAAGTTACTAATTTAAAAGTTTCAGCAGGATCAAGATTTTTATTTAGTTTACAAAGTTCATTACGATATAACGATCTACGTTTATAACCATCTTTACCAAGCATACTCATAGCAAGTTCAAAGTTGTTTTGAAAAAATTCAAAATGCTCATTGAATTGTTTAGTAAGTTGTTTATAAACATCAATATCATCAACATCAAGAATAACTTTATATTCTACATTCTCTGCTAACCACCCATTAGCAACAGCTTCTGAAGTAGTAATTTTATCAATTTCTGGACAATACTTTTCAATTAACTCATGTTTACCATCAAGTCTCTCTAAAGTTGCTGTCAATCCCAAAATATATTTATATTTAACATTATTAAATACTTTTGAAAATTCAGGTGAACCACAACGATGTAATTCATCTATAATTAATAAATCACAACTTCTTTCTTGTTTAATAGCAGTATTAATAACTAAAACTTCACAATTGTATCCTAATCCCTCAATATCAATTTGGTATTGCCATTGTTTTTGTAACAATTCTGTTGGAACCACAATTAATACTTTAAGATTAGGATACTTTTTAGTCAATAATTTAATCACCATCAATCCTGCTCTAGTCTTACCCACCCCAGTACACCAAGTTAATGTTCCAACACACTTATTTTGAATCCATTTTCTAATGCCTTCCTTTTGTCTTTCTGTTCGACTAGGAGGAGTGAATAATTCAAGTTGCATTTGTTAAAGATTAAAACCTTTTAACTCAGCTACTTTCTTTATTTCTTTAATTTTCTGTTCCCAGAAATGTGCTTGATTTCTAGCTTCATCTTCTAATCTTGGAAGAACTTTATTCTTTAAAGTATTAAGAGCAATTTCATTCATATTCTCATAACGATCTGTTTTAAGATTATGCATGGCTCTAAATTCCAAATAAGAAAGACCTCCGTTATAGTCAGTATGAAGTTTAGTTTCAGGTCTAAGATTTAGATTTTCACGAACTTGTGTAAGACGATCAATCAGTTCTCCTTTATCATTCTTTTTAGAAAGATATTCTTTAATTTCTGATTTAGTAAACCATAGACCGAGCTTCGTTAAAAAGTTGTTAGTAATGTGTTTACGTTGAAATACACCTAAAGCACAAAGACACGCGTCTAAAACAAGACTAATAGAAACATGTTTAAACTCATCTGGAGTTTTAACAATGGCAGAAATAGGAGTAGTAGAATAGGCACTTCTAGGAATTTTTTCAATTATTTCAGGATCGTTCAAATAATCAACAAGAATTTTTCTAAACTCTATAGGCATAACTCCATTCTTACGAATGTGACGCATATATAATTCAGCAGTACAGCGATCTTGCTGATCACGAATAATCTTAATTAATTCCACACGACCTGGATCTTCCTTATCAGTACTATACAACATTGACTCACAATGTTCTAAATACTGTTTTAGTTCATCCTCTGTAGCATCTACTAATCTCTTTTCTATCTGAGTACGTTTTCCATTAATCCATTGTTTTGGACCTTTCCATGTAAAAGAAGTTACATCGTTCTTTTTATCTTCAATTGCCTTAGCTAAGGTGTCTGCAAAATCTGATGCCATAATTATTTATTTAAAAATATTTTTATTAAAAACTTGTTTTTGTTCGGATACAAATTTATTAAATTGATAACTACTATATTTATAATAAACATTAGTTGAACCATTATACCAAGTATCTTGTCCTGCTATTATAATAGAATAATTTAAATAACCAATTTCTCCATTAACAAGCTCTCTATGATCCCAGTTAGGCCATCTAGTGCACATAATATATTTATATCCCAACATTTCAATTTCATCTGAATTTATTATCTCAAATACATAAGTTGTATAATCTAAAGAATCCTTTTGTTGAGCCACTAATTTTACCTTAGACGTATAAGTTGTCATTTTTTACATAATCAATACATCCTGCTATGGCAAAATCAGTTTTCATGTTTTCAAATCCCGGAAAACAGGGACATTTCTTACATTTAGAACAACTTCTATTATAATACATTATCTTAGAAGTTTTCGTTGTAGGTAGTCCCTTTAGATTATTAATATTAACATTAGAATGCATAATAAAGTACTTCCTCCAGCACAATAAGTCATACAATTCCTTTGCTTACGTAATTTGATATTATTTCCTTCTAATTCTTTATTATCAATTAATAGCTTATTAAGATCTTGATTCAAAATATCCATTGCTTCAGTATTATTAATTATGATAGATTTATAATTTTGAACCAAACTATCATAATAAATAAGCAATTCTTGGTTTAAACTATCTTGAATTTCAAGTTCTTCTAATCTATTTAATAAAATATTAGTTTGTTTTAGTTGAGTTGGAGTCAGCTGAAAATTTTGTGCGAAGGAACTTGGTATAGTAATCCCAATCAGCAGCAGCAGACTGATTCCAAATAGTATCAGCTTTTTCACGATATATATATTTTATTTTAGTTTTAGTTTGGTATATTGTATCAATCTTAGAAGATATGTTTAAGATACAACCATTTAAGCTATCGATTACTGAATTTAAAGAATCTATTTTAGAATTAGAATATTCTACAGGAGTAACATTTCTATGATGAAAGGATAAAAATCCAACTACAAGCCCAATTGCTAACCCGAGTAGTAATATTATGATAAATTTACTACTTTCTTTCATTCAAGCTTTGACTTAGAAATTTAGCTTTAGCTTGATCGTATCCTGCAATTACTGAACCTGGGTTCTGTTCAAAATGAGCCATTTCTTGATCAATAAAAGCTTCAACAACTTTATTATTGATAGAACCTGTATCTGTAGCAAATATAGTACGAGAAGGACGTTTTAATGCTTTTCCTAAAGCTATTTCTTTTCCTAATTCTAAATTGAATTTATCTTCTGCTGAGCAAATGGCAAATCCAAGTGATAATTTCTTATTAACAAAATTAAATTCATACTCGAATTTATCATTTACACTTTGGACTGATCCAGCAAATAATTGACTGACAGCAGCAACTACGTAATCACGTTCTTTTCCTGTGTAATCGGTAAACTTACCAGATTTAAACACAACTCTTTGTTTGACCATAACTTAATAAATTTTAAATTTTAATCTTCAATATTATTATCTTCATCATCTTCATTTATTTCATCTATTTCTGCTTCTATTAGATCTCTTTGTTTCAATTTTTCCAGAGGTATTCTATTAAGTTTAGTTAAAGTACCCCATTCTTCATCGTTAAGTTCTAATATAGATAGAAGTTTTGCTTTTTCTTCCATCCATATTTTCATTATTCTTTTAAGTTCTAAATCCCCTTCTTTACTAGCAGATTTACAACGTAGTTTTGTTCGATAAGAAATAATATCTTTAATACAAGTATCAAATTGTAAACCAAATCCTGCTGGTTTAAACTCATACTTTTGATTTTCCTTACCTTTATTAACTACTTTTAAAAGATACAAATCCCAACGAGTTCCAGTACTTTTCATTATATACTCCGGACCTTGAATTAAAATACAATTTTCAGACTCTTCTGCATTCATTCTAATACTACGTTATAAGATTTATTTTCACACTTTAATAATTCCATCCATTCTTTATCAGTATGTTCAAATAAAGATAGTAACTTTTTTCTTTCTTGTTTATATCTAGAAAAGAATAAAGCTAATCCTTCATCACCTTTATTTTTAAACACACTGTTTCCAGATTTAATTATTCTATTAAAAATAATTTTTTGGATAGCGTTTTCTGTAGTTGGAGAAGAATCCCATTTAAATTCAGTTCTTTCGTTATGTTTACCTTTATTTACAGTTTTAGGTAAATATAAATTACAAGCATTAAAATGTGGAAATTCAGAATAACTATCCGAACAATTCTCAAAATTTAGAATAAAGTCAGAACCTTGTAAATTAATTTCTTTAATTTTAGCCTTAGGTTTAGAACCTTTTCTTGTAGTAGATTTTTTCATACCTTTTATGATTTATAGTATATCTAAATACTATACAATTAGATAAAAATTCTATATTTAAATCAAAAAATTGTATAATAAATACTACTATTAAAATTATTATAAAAAATGTAATCATTCGTGACTTGCTTCTACAGCTAATCTATCTACGTAATTATTATATTTACTATGTTCTGAATTATCTTTACTATGTCCATCTATGTGAATTCCTTTAATATCAGGACACAATGTTTTTAATTTTTCAAACATAATATCAAATTGTTTCCATATTTTTAGATTAGCTTTTCTTACCCAACCTTGAAATATACAACCTAAACAATAATTAGAATCTGAATAAATTGTTATAGAATTTACAGGCTTTTTAAAGACAGAAAGAGCAGAATAAATTGCTAGAATTTCTGCAGTATTATTAGTACCACCTTTCAAACATTTATTCCACTCCATTACTTTTTCTCCATCTTTTAAAATTACAAAAGCAATTCCTCCTTGTTTCCTTAATGATGAATATGCACCATCAGTATAAATTATATAATCATTCATAATTGTATTAGCATTTCCGGTTCTAATAGTCTGCTATAACTAAATAGATCTTTAAGATCTTGAAAATGTTTATGATTATGAACTAAATCATATTCAATACACTTTTCATAAGATTTACAGACAGCTAGTGCTTTTTTAAAGAAATAGTTAATAATTAGTCTTGGATCAGAAACTTCTATATTATATTCATCATCTCCAAAATGTAAAATATATTTTATATTTGGATTAACTTCTATAACTTCTTCTCCATTTCTTGTAATAATTCCATTAGTCATCATTACAAGAGATTTAGAAAGGGCACACTGAACTAAAGAATTTTGTAAATACCAATCTTCCGGTGTACCCTTTACTGTTTTTATTATAACTAATTTATCATCCAGTAATAAACCATGCTGTGCTTTTATAGAAATAGTCCCATAAGAAAAAGTTGTTTCAAGTGATGGAATAGCTTTTCTTATTAACAGATCTTCTTTTTTTACAGACATAGGTTTTTGTTCTTTAAGAAATCTTATTTGTTTGGCAGAATGTTTTATCAAATCAGAAACTGAGAATTCGTTATATAACATAAAATTCTAAAAACTCACTAATTGAATTAAGGGTCTTATTAATTCTACCTAAAGAACTTTTTAATGAATGTTCTATTCTTTTTCCTTCTTCGATAAAATTCTTAAATTCTATAGTTGTCATCATATTTTAAAAAGCATAATGAATGTTAGACTTTCTAGATCTTTTAATGGTGATTTTAGATATGCCAGATTTAGCAAGCGGTAGATAAGCTTTAAACCCTTGTGGACATTGTTCTTCATCATAATCATCATTATAATTAAGTGCAGACCATCCCCAGTCAATTCTAGTTAAATCTTTTCCTTTAACAACATATTCAGGAGACAAACTAGAAAGATAATTTTCAGCAGACACATTAAATTGAACCTTAACTACTTCTATTCCTCCAACATAAAATCCAACTCTCTTATAATCATTATTAAATATGTCCATATCCACATTTTTAGCGATTATATGTTGACCATTATTGAAGTGACAAGTAACATCATAATTTATATAACCTTCTTCAGCAGTGATATTAAGATCTTTGATAGCTTCGGAGAAACTTAATCCGTTAGAAAGTTCAAATGCTATACTTCTTAAACAGTCATAGTTTAGATCTGTTTTTTCAGAGAAAGTAACAACATTATCAATTTCTCCCCATTTGCTTTCATCAAGTTTATCTTGCATATACTCACGAACTTCTTCTGGAGTAGGATAGTTAAATCTGAAGTGATAGTGGAAACGACCAGGTCTATTAACAAGAAAATCATTTAAATTATATAAATGATTACAAGTTATAACAAATAATCTTTTGCCACTAGAAACTCCATCAAATAAAGATAATAATTGTGCTTGAGAACCTTCATCATCATTACTGAATTTTTTGTCAAATTCATCAAACAAAATCATTACTTCTTGATTTAAATCACTAAGAAATGTTTCTAATCCAGGAGTATTGTCTGAAATATTAATTACAGGCATTCCATTTTTTACACAAGTAATTGCAAGTAATCTTGCAAACATAGACTTTCCAATACCCTTGTCACCAGATAATAAAACTCCTAAATTTCTATTAAATAGTTTATAAGATTTCATTACTTTATCGACTTTACCAATAGCGGATCCATAAACATTTTCATGAACCTCAAAATCATCATCAAGTCTTTTAATAGAATAACCTGACATTGGATTGAACTCAAGTCTGTAATAACCAGCCGGCAATTTTTCATATACCGTTACATCATCATTATTATAAAGATGAAATGTGTTGTTTTTAAACGATACTAGTTTCATTTTATTAAATTTTAATAATTTTAAATTATCAATATAAATAAAAAACGACAATCTAATGCTAGATTGTCGCTTCTCTTTTTCTATAATACCATTTTATTTTTATTGTTTATGTATCTTTTCGTGATATATTATATAAAGTAATTAAAACCTGTTCGAATAACTAACAAACTCCTTAAAATAATCATAAAAAATTAAAGAAACATATAAATAAATACAAAAACATTATTTCTTTCTTTTAAATATACTTTTAATTTGTTCCCACATATCTGTAAATGTTGATTTCCAATCAATCATGCTAACTCCAAGACAACATTTGTAAATAATAAATTCTATTATAATTGCTGGAACTAAAATAAACCAGAATGCTCCTATAAAGAAACTAACAGTATATTTAAAAATTTTGTTCTTATAAAATATATGTCTATCTTCTAATTTATTAAGTATATAAAGAGCAATAATTACTACAAAAAACGCTATTAATGTATATAACTTGATATTTATCATTTTTTTATTTCCTCCATAAACTTTTCAGTCCATTGACGAGCCTCTTCTTTACAGCTTTCTACATAATTATAATATTCTGTAAAAGCTTCAGAATCTACATTACGTTCTCTATTAACTTCAAACTCATCATCAATACTATATCGTTCTCTAATAAGTTCTACAGTTTTTTGTTTGTATATTTCCTCGAAAGTGGGTTGTGGCGTTTCCACAGGTTCTGGTGTATATTCTTCCCAGCCTTGTGCCAAAAACTGTTCCAGCGAGGGGTTACTCACCCAGTGCCCGTTTATCTTTATGGTGCAGAGGACTTTACCATTCTGTACCACGTAGTCTTTGATTTCGCCGTTTATTTTTCTAAATTGTTGTTTCATATCGTATTACCTGTTAAATGACTTAAACTACCTTGCGGTGTGATAAAGTTACCACTTATAACATCATAATAACCAATTTTATTTGTATTGATGTTGGTAGCTGGTAGCCAATATATTATATACCCATTATCATCTATAAGACGCAATCTTTTAACCTTACATTTATTCAATGTGAATCTTGATTGTTGTATTGTTGTGTTTGAACCCTGATTCCAACCGCCTAAAACAAAGTAAGACTGATAACCTTTTAGAGGGGTTATCGTACTCACCTGAGTACCATTTACAAAGACTTCTCCATTTGGGGAAGTCTTTATATTATAAGCAGTATTAGCAGAGATAGTAGGCTCGTAATAACTACCGTTATATTGATTTCTAAATACACCTCCATTAGTTCGTTGAATACCACAAAAGTTACTACCGCCCATACAAACGAGCAAATCACTTCTCGATGACGGAGCCACTGTGTATTCAAAATCAATATCCCAGCCAATATATCTACTATTATCATAGAATACCCCCGTCTGAAAACCCACTTCATTACCAGTCCATTCAATGCTGCTCAGTAATTGTAAATCGCCAAGTCCGTAGGTTATAGTACCACCCTTGCTATTGACCCTAAAAGTTTCCTGAACATAATCCCAAAAACCAAGTTTGTGGTCAGATAACCTCATTGCAGGTTGGAACCAACTTACAGGTCTGTCATTTTCATCTAAAACTTGAAATTCATATACATTATAATTAGAATCCGCTCCCCAACCGAGATAGTTACCCAAGGATACTGTTGGAAGTGAGCCGTCGCCATGTGTAGTCATGGCGTTATAGTGGGCATCAGATTCCGTTATATTATCGAACGATATTGTCTTATTCTTGCGACTGCCTATAATGGTATGTTTAACGCCTGGTTGAACCACCATTGTAGAGTGAGTGCCTTCAAGAGAACTTAAATAGTAAGTATTTTTCTTGACATACAACCAATAGTACCAGCTTTGATTGAAAGCTGGGTACAACTGAATAAAAGATACATCTTTGGTTATGTTAGCCGTTGTATCGACTTTAAACACCAACTTATATCCACGTGGAGTTAAATCATCATTATAACAAGTAAAGCCTGTATCAAATTTCGGGGTACCTGAAAAATGCAGATATTCTAATTTCACATAATCATCTACGGGAAAAACTGGCTCAAAAGGTGTACTTGCCTCATTTTGTAATAATGCTCTTCGTCTTGTACTCATAATCAATAGTATTTACAGATGTTACAAAATGTTTCCCCATGGATTATCTTTATATCGATTTCATACCACGTGCCACTCTCCAGCACAAATGTGCTCATATCAACATTCCAATGGCCATTCGGCCAATTCACCGTCCCACCATCATATTGGAATACCATATTATATCGTGTTTCATATCCAGATATCGATGTACTTGTATCCAGAGACACCGTGGTATTGGCGTTGATTGTATCAGTTTTAAAATATGCTATATTGGGTTGTAGTGTTATACTTGCACCGCTAATACTACTTTCTGGCCACATGGAAAGAGGTATGATATCACCTACACCATCTTTTAGTTGTACATATCTTGTATTTTGTGTGATGATATTCGAAGATATAGTAAAATCACCAGGTTTATATCCACTATCCACTAAATTGCCATCACTATCGAGAGAAGCAATGTCACCATCATTTGCACCAGATACTTTGTCGGCTTTATTAGATACGTTTGAATCGGCAACACCATATACTTGTACTGAGCATAATCCATTTTGGATACGGATTTCATAAGCTGCGTTAGACAGAATATCAGGAGGTGATGTTCTACCAGCATATGTTAGTCCACCAGGCCATGTTACAGACGTTGGTGTGGAACCACTTTTGAACGATATGAAATATATAGCATTAAAGTCTGAATTAGAAGAAGATTCTAATATTAAATTAATACTATCAAGTTGTCCAGCCTAATATATATATCCTGGAAACATATTTAATGTTCCAGAAGTTCCAGTAACAACAAATACTCTTTGTGGAGAATTAGGGTAAACATTATTTCCGTTCTTGTCCTTTAATTGTATATAATCATTCATATAATTATACTATAATAAGCAACAAAATTATTAGACGTTTCTCCAGCTAAATGGAGTCCGTTTGACCCATATTCAAAATCTGAAGATGAATCAATATTTAAGGCTAATCCATCGTTGCCATTGATTTTTAAACCCTGATAATTAGAATCTAATTTTATTTTCAATCCGTCATTGTCAACATATAAACCAGATCCAGTAGCATCTAACTTAATCTGAAGATTACTATTATTATCAAATGTTAATCCGCTGCCAGTGTTTTCATCAATACTTATTTCGATTTTATCAAAATTTGTTTTTAATCCCCTACCTTGATTTATGACCAATTTATCATTATCTATAGTAAGACCTTCACCATAATTAACACTGATTTTATTAGAACTATTAATAATAATCCCATCACCAGATGAATAAGTATTCCCAGTTATTCCATTAATTGAAATGTAAATTAAATCATTATTAACAATTGTTAATCTAATATAAGGCCCTTCATCGGCAGCAGATGGATTATTAGGATTAATTAAATTAGTAACATCTTCTCCACTACTGTCGTCTATTAATTTATTAGTACCGGAATCATAAGTAATATGAACAGTAGTACCTTGTGAAACAACTAAGTCAATTGGAATATTAATAATATCTCCAGTTGAAACACCGTCTTCTAATAATTCGTATTGAGCAGAAAATCCAGCAGCTGGAGTTTGAACAGCTTTCAAAGTATAGTTAGGAACTAGAATGTTAATTGCTCTGTTTGCGTCAGGAGTTAAAGCAGAATTATTTACCCAAACTTCCTTAATTATATTTACTTCTGCACCCTGTTCGCAAAACTAATTGTCATTTGAATCAACAACAAGTGTTCCTAATGTTTTAGGAAACAAATTGTTGTCACTTCTATCTTTTAACTAAATATTATAATTTGACATAGTATAATAAAATTTAAATAATTACTAAAAATTAATTATTATAGAATAATTATGTGACTATGATTGGATTCGAACCAATGTACTCGGTTTTGCAGACCGGAACCTAAACCACTCGGAACACATAGTCAAAATATTAATTTATGCGGAGGCGGAGGGACTCGAACCCCCAAGCCACTTAAAGTGACCACCTGATTTCAAGTCAGGCCGACTACCAATTATCACACACCTCCGTGTAAAAACATTACAATTTAATAATGTTTTTATTATAATACTTTACCACCAGTCTATGTAAATAGTTTTATCCCAAGAGTAATTTTCACTTTTTTCACTAACTTCTATTGCTACAGTAAAGAAATTAATTATATCTTGAATAGTATAATACGGATGATTAATAAACGGATGTTCATTAGGATCCCAGTTTTCTTTTAAATTTTGTACCATAGCTTTAGCTTCATCAATTGGTATCTCCCAATTAGGAGTAAAATCACCCCATTGATCTGTTGTTACAGCGGATGGACATTCCTGCTTAATAAAATCTTCTAGTTCTTCACTACAATTAGTAAATCCAAAATAGCCATCTTTTTTATACTCTATAATACTTTTACTTCTAATATGCCCATTATAACCCATTATTCAAAATTGTTTAAAATTTTTAGCATAAATTCATAATAAATAATAACTGATTTTCTATATACTGCTGGACAATATTTATTCCATATGTCAATTGCTTTATTAATATCTAATTCTGGATTTTTGTCGTCCATTATTATACTAAACATTGCAATACAACAATTCCAATCATGTCTATCATTATAAGAGAATATTTTCTTCCCTAAAATATTATTTACTTCTCTTATTAGAATTTCAGACATTTGTAAGTATCCAACATATTTTCCATCAGAAGAAGTTAAATCTTGACATTTTGTTTCTTGAATAGCAAAAGCAACACTCATTGCAACAATAGTATCTTCTCTAGATAAAATTGGTTCAGCAACCTCTTCTACTTCTTCGATTTCTTCAGCAATAATATCTTCCTTATTAAGAATCTTTGCTGTAATACAAATGTTAATAATTAGTAATAAAACTATTATAACTTGAAATAGATTATTTATTAGATTTTTCATTTTTATCACTTTTATCTTTTAAATAATTTAACATACAATGAAGTCCTGTATTATATCCTGTTTGATAAACAGTGTCAATTAATTCTAACATTTGTTTTTTAACAGGGTCTATAACAAGATTAACATCGTTATCAATTAATTCTTTTACTCTTGGATCAATTGAGTTTTCCATATTGTTTAATTAAATTAAGAACATCTCTTGCACAATCATTATATCCATCAATATATCTTTCATCTTTTCCTACGACAGAAATTAGAAGATTTTGAATATAATAAAGTAATATGTGTGACAATTCAACAATTTTATAAAAGTGCTGAAGTTTAAAAGGAATGTGCATCAAACCATCATCTATTACATACATTGTATTCCAAACTTCAGTAACTTTATAGAAATGATTTGTTAATTCTTTTCTTGGGCCAACATATTCAATAATATCTCCAACTTTAAATATTGGTTTTATGTGCTTTGGCTTTTTCTTAAAATATGAACAAAATTCTAAAGTTTTAAAATTTGTTTGATAATAAATCATACACGAAGTACCTGTGCAATTAAGACATTTCTCACAATTTGTTTTCTTCCTAAAAATACTCATTACTTAAACAATTTGTGAAGTTCTTCTATTAGTTTATTTCTTCCTTTAGACAAATCAGCAGAACTCAACCAATTTTCAATTTCGCCAATAACGGCATAAGCTGTGTCTTGAGCAGCCATGTATGCTGCACCTTCTTTGGTATCACACCCTTCGCACCAATATTGAGCATATTCCTTACTTATATCCCTTATAGTCATATCAAACTCTATTATTTCGGAAGAACAATATTTTTATTTCATTCTTCCCATTCTATTTTAATCGTTGTAATATATTCTGGACAATCTTTTCGAGAAGATTTAGCATCTATTTCTGAAATATAAACGTGTGGTCCAAGTTTTACTTTACAAAACTCATATTTATCACGATAAACATTAACCCATCCTTCTTTCTTTTCGGAAAGGAGGAAAAGATCATTGGGATGTGGTCGCTCGCTACTGTCATAAGATCCTTTTTCAGTGAATGAGAAAACCATTTCTACATAACCTGAATCTATCAACGCGACAATTGGATGTTCTGTACCAATTTTATCATAGCAAATAATTCTTACGTTTTTCCCATTTCTTGTTACTACTTTTGCACCTGCTTTAGCTTTTTCAATGTCAAAGGGTTTTAAGTTGTATATACTTTTATTCTGTTCCATTTTAAATTAAATTTTCAAGACAATATTTGATGGCAGCTTCAACAGCTTCCTCATTGGAATCAAATCCAATTTTGTTGTATCCTTTATCTTCGTAATTATCCATTCTATCAATATGATAGCGAAAAGAGTTCTTTCCTATATATGCTCCACAGTCCCATAAAATTGTAATATGTAACTTATGTACTTCTCTTAGCCACTTCATTGCTATTGATTGAGTTGGGGCAGCAGGCCCAAAGAAACAGGGATTAGTGATATTCTGAATAGGGTGTATACTTCGGCTATGTACCAACTCGTTATTTTCTTCGTACCAATACTGAAAACATTTTTCATCAAACCCTTTTTCTTTCAATAGTTTTGCTACATCAAATGAAACGTAATCTTCTGTAATCATATTAAATTAAATTTTCAAGTGAATACTTTATTGCTGCTTCGACAGCGTCTTCATAAGAATAGAGTTTATCCCACTCTTCTTCACCGTCTACCTCTAAATTATCACCTGCCCAAATAATATAAGCAAAGTAATCACAACCACTTTCAATATTAGTTAATTTAGGAATAATTACTATGCAAATATGCTTTTCCCTCAACCATTTCATTGCCATCTGATGCGTTGGTGCAACAACAAAATCTATTTTATCTTGGATTAGTGTATCATAATATTTATTAAGATTATGAGTTAAACCAATATTATCATAAAATGATAGATTTTGAGTCGTTCTTAAATCAACTCCTTTAAGAAACCCTTTCTCTTTTAAGAGTTTAGCAACTTCAAATGAGACATAGTCTTCTGTAATTTCTTTCATAAAATCTTTAATTATTATACATACCGTCAGGTGCTTCAAAAGCAAGACTGTTGTCGTTATTAAAACTATTAAGTAATTCACAATACTGGTGACCAATCTGCATTAGATGCATCATACTTCTGCGTATATGGGCCATTTCCCAAGGTAAATCAGAAAGATTTCCAAAATTGTCCATTGTTATCTTCACCTCTTCACCCATCTTGCCGTTATTTGTGTCTTTATGACCAATGAAATAGAAACGGTTAAGAATTGAAATATCCTTGGTATTAACAATATACTCCAAGATATTTTCTCTAATCTTATTTACTTCATCCACAGTTACATTATCGATAAATTCACCATCGACAAAATATTTTATTGTAATATTTGTAATTCTTGGTATTTGTAAAATATTTTCCATATCATTTTTCTTTATAAGGATTATTATCTTCTGTTACTTCAATAGCCAAACCTATAGGGATTAATCCACGATAGTCAAAATGATGTCTGTTGAGCCAGTCATAACTTTCTAAAGTATATTGAGTATATTGCAAAGTTTTCTCAAACTCCATTTCTTCATCTTCAGTCATGCTGGACATTGGGCGGAGATAGGGTTTGATATGAGAAATAATATTCGCAAGGTCATAATTAATAAAGCCATTTACATCAATACATTTTAACTCATAATCTCCTTTCCTGTATTCATCACGTAAGATAACCCCATACGGCAACCTCGCACAGAGGTCCTGAAGTAACAATTGTTTTTTTTTCTCGTTTGTCACTGTTTCTCCTCCATTACTTTTTTAAACGACTCTGTTATAGCATAAGAATCAATACCTGTTGCTTCTGCAACGTTTTTCTCTAACCATTCACAAGCCTTGTCAATCAGTTGTTACTTTTCCGCTTTAAATTGAACGTCTTTCCACTCGGCCATCTCCTCCAATGCGTTAAACATTGAAAGATATTGTGCATCAGTCATCGTTCCTTGATGCTGCTTCGAGTGCCTTGTTGTATTTTTCTTCGTAATTGTTCATAATTATTTTCCTTTCTTTAATTGGTTTTTTAAACTATATTTTATGTATATGATTTTCTCCTACAGCCTGTGCTATATAGTCAAAATGCAAATAAGCGTGCTTATCACTTTCCTGATAATGTCCGTCGTGACATATTCCTTGAACAAATGTCTTATAAGAACCATCACGAATTTTTCCAATTTTTAAAACGTACCACATACCACAATCTCGTGACTTCTTGGCGGCAAACTCCATAGCCACCGATATGTCGTCGGTAAGATAACAATCGGTAAGATGACTACTGGAAACGCAATATTTATAGTTGGGGTTTACACTTTCCCTTGCGTGTCGTACCTGACTGTATATGTAATTTTTATATTTTTGATTATTTTCAAATTCTGAATAGTCATCGTCGGAATACTGTACAAGTTTTGGTGTAGTAGGATTTAACATACGTTTAAGAACTGGAAGATGTTCTGAAAGACGCTGAGCATCGGTAAGACCGTCTTCCGTATCAAATGGAGGTTCGTCTATATGGTACTCCACAAAGGCTAATAAGAAATCGTATGCCTCCTCCAATGCTTTTCGTTCTTCTTGTGTCATAATTATTCTCCTTTTATGTAGTTGTTTTTATTCTCCTCTTTTCACAAGTCGCACGGAACGACAGAATCCACAATAGCAGAGTCCAATGAACACTGCAACCAATGTGAAGTCGAGAGTCTTCGCAAACTGCGAGTTATTCAATGTGGACGACCAATATTCGCCGGAGGAGCCCACACCGTTTACATTGCCGTGGCAATCACGAGCGCCCTCAGCGGGTAGAAATATGGTGTTACCATTCTTGCCAATAACTTTATAACCGTTACTTTCCCATGTCCACTGACAAAAGTCTTTTAGTTCATCCCACTGCTCTTTTGTGGGTAGTTGGTCGCCAAACTTATGTACTGCCTCGCCGAAGGAGTAGAAACCGTGGTCGTCGTTGGGGTTGGTCTCGTTGGAGCTTTTCCAAAGTGTACCGCTGGGCAAGCCTAAATCAATTCAATCAAATTTATCACTGCCATATTTTGGTTGCTGTTGCACCCTTTCTTTGAGGGATTTAAGCCATTTAAGTGCCTTATCGGAATCAAGTATGCCAGCACAATCATCACCTCCATTTTGGATAATTCTGATTACAATATCTACTGCATCTCTTATCTTCTCGTCCTCACTAATAACAGATTCTATGCTATTAGGTTCAACGTCATAAGAACCATTAGAAGTATGAACAACTCCCACTATTGATTTTAGATTGGATTTATCCAGTATATAAAAACCACTAAACTCTCCTGTAATTATTTCTCCATTATAAGTTCTTCTAGCAGTAACAATGCTGCCAAGTTCATATTTTTCTTTATAATCCATAATTATTTCTTTGTCGTTGGTGCAATCATCATCTGCAAAGAAAAGGTCGCTACAAGTTTCTCTTTCGAGACT
>Ga0247611_10004693_pt1 | contig 18735 bp, 15 predicted proteins | sample 177DNAGHGhighgp2_FD_192422 | JGI IMG/M metagenome (GOLD analysis project Ga0247611, IMG submission 192422) | Sheep rumen microbial communities from Palmerston North, Manawatu-Wanganui, New Zealand - 1770 DNA GHGhigh gp2 | ecosystem: Host-associated > Mammals > Digestive system > Stomach > Rumen... | reverse complement strand
TCAAATTACAGGTATTCGTTCACTTGGATTTAAAGGCTACCTTAAGAGCTTTGTTGGACCTGTTAAATGGTTAGCATGGCTATTTATCCCTATGAACATTGTGTCTGAATTTGCTTTACCTTTAAGTTTAACATTACGTTTAACCGGTAATATTATTGCCGGAAATGTAATTTCAATGCTTATTAAGAGCTTTAAACCATGGACAATTGTAGTTATGCCATTCATTAATGTTTATTTTGATTTGATGAGTGGTGTTATTCAAACACTCGTGTTTGTAATTTTAACAATTATCTTTACTTCTATGAAGATAGATGATAGTGAAAAAATAACTGATGAAAATAATTAAAAGGAGATAATTTAATATGACAGTTTTATCACAAGTATTAACACAAATTTTATCAATTTTAGTCATTCTTGAAGGAATGGGTCCTATCGGTGCCGGTATCGCTGTATTTACAGGTGTAGGTTCTGGTATTGGTGAAGGTATGACAGCTGCTAAGGCTGTAGAAGCTGTAGGTAGACAACCTGAAGCTTCTGGTAAAATCACTGTTACAATGCTTATTGGTCAAGCCGTTGCTGAAACAACAGGTTTATACGGTTTAATCATTGCCATTCTTTGCTACAATAAGTAATACATTAAATTTAACAAAGAAATGGAGGCATAGACTATTATGATTTTAGGAATTGATTCAACATTGGCTGAAATCGGTAAATTCGTAAATAGTTGCCTTGCTATGTTAGGTATGGACTTTGCTGCAATAACTGGTTCTGACTGGGCTACATGGGGCCTAGATTTTGCATTTCAAATTATTGCAACAATCATCCTATTTTTACTTGTTCGTTTCAAATTATGGAAGCCAATTACTAATATGCTAGAAGCTCGTAAAGTTAAGATTGATTCTGAACTTAACGAAGCACAAAAGGCTAACGCAGATGCACAAGCTTTAAAGAAAGAACTTGAAAAGCAATTAGCAGATGCACAAGAAGAAGTTAAGCGTATCATTAAGAGCGCTGAAATGGATGGAAACGCTCGTAAAGAGGAAATTATTGACGAAGCTAAAGCTGAAGCCAAAAGAAGACTTGAAAATAATGAAGCAGAAATTGCTAAAGAAATTTCAAGTAAACAACAAGAGATTAAAAATACAATTGTGTCTGTAGCTTTTGAAGCAGCTTCAAAGATTCTTGAACATGAAGTTGACAAAGACAAGTATTTAGAACTTGTTAATCAAATTATTGAGGGGGCAAATATCAAATGATAGCCGATGAATATGCAAAAGCTATCTTTGACCTTGCACTTGAAAGCAATAGAGAAGAGCTTATTAATGATAACTTTAATCTATTTGTTAAATTGCTACATGAAAATCCTGATTATTTAAAGGTATTAACATACCCAAGAATTTCAAATCAAGAGAAAAAAGACAATATAAAAAATACTTTAATAGGTTTTGAAGATATTTTTATTGATTTTTTATTTGTGCTAATTGATCACAAAAGAATGAACAACTTTTTTGAGATTGCATGTGCATATGAAAAATTAATTGAAATTGATAATGATGTTGTATCTGTTGAAGTCTATAGTGTTGAAGCACTTAATATTAAGCAAATTCAATCAATACAACAAAGTTTAATCACAAGACTTCATGCCCAAAGAATAGTAATTAATAACATCGTAGATTCTTCACTTATCGGTGGTATTAAGGCTGTATATCGTGGTAAGACAATTGACTTATCTGTTAATGCAAAACTTAGTGCGATAAAGAAGAGTCTATAAAGAAAGGATAAATAATATGAGTAATATCAATTTATCAGAAATTTCAAGCTTGATTAAGAAACAAATCGAAGCATATAAGGATGAAATTAAAACTGAGACAATTGGTACTGTTGTATCTGTAGGTGATGGTATTGCCATCATTCACGGTCTTGACAATGCCATGTCAGGTGAATTATTAATTTTCCCTAATGATGTTTACGGTATGGTTCAAAATCTTGAACTTGACAGTGTTGGTGCTATCTTACTTGGTGATTCAAGTAAGGTTAGAGAAGGAGACATTGTTAAGTGTACTGGTAAGATTTTACAAATTCCTGTTGGCAAGAATTTTATTGGACGTGTTATTGATCCACTAGGTTTACCACTTGATGGTAATGGACCTATTGAATCAAATGAATTCCGTCCTATTGAAAGAAAAGCAACAGGTGTTATGGATAGATCAAGTGTTAATACTCCACTTCAAACAGGTATTAAAGCACTTGATGCGTTAGTTCCAATTGGTCGTGGTCAACGTGAATTAATCATTGGTGACAGACAAACTGGTAAAACAAGTATTGCAATTGACACAATCATAAACCAAAAGGGTAAAGATGTAATTTGTGTATATGTTGCAATTGGACAAAAACAATCAACTGTTTCAAATGTTTACGAAACATTAAAGCAATATGGTGCTATGGATTATACAATTATTGTATCAGCCACTGCTTCAAATCCAGCTCCAGTATTATATCTTGCACCATATTCTGGTGTAACTATGGCTGAATACTTTATGTTCCAAGGAAAGGACTGCTTAATCGTTTATGACGATTTGTCAAAGCATGCGGTTGCTTATCGTGAACTTTCCCTATTATTACATAGACCACCAGGTAGAGAAGCTTATCCAGGTGATGTCTTCTATTTACATAGCCGTTTACTAGAACGTGCTGCTAAGTTAAGCAAAGATCTTGGTGGTGGTTCAATCACAGCTCTTCCTATCATTGAAACACAAGCAGGAGATATTTCAGCTTATATTCCTACTAATGTTATTTCAATTACAGATGGTCAAATTTTCTTACAATCCGACTCATTCTATAAAGGTATTAGACCAGCTATAAATGCAGGTTTATCAGTATCTCGTGTAGGTGGTGCTGCTCAAACAAAGGCTATTAAGAAGGTTTCAGGTACACTTCGTCTAGATTTGGCTAGTTATCGTGAACTTGAATCATTTGCTCAATTTGGTTCAGATCTAGATGCATCAACTCGTGCTAGACTTGATCGTGGTGAAAGAACTGTTGAAATCTTAAAGCAAGGATTACATGAAACAATTAGTTTTGAAAAAGAATCTATTATTCTTTATTCATTAATTCATGGCTATCTTGATACAATCGAAACAAGAGACATTCGTCGTTTCGAACAAGAATTATATAGAGATCTTGATGTATCTGAAAATGGTAAAAAAATTGTTAAAGAAATTAGTGAAACAAAGGCATTACCAAGTGACCTTGATTCTTTAAACAATTATATTGCCGAATTTAAGAAGAGATTCATTTAATAGGAGGTTTTTATGGCAGACTCTTTAAGAGAAGTAAAAACCCGTATTGAATCTACAAAGAACACTGCCCAAATCACAAAAGCTATGTATATGGTTAGTCAATCTAAAGTAAAGAGAAGTGAAAAAACATATACAGAATATCAATCTTTTATGGATAATATTCGTTCTATTGTTAAATCAGTAGTTGTGAAGGCAAGCGACGATTATAAGCATCCTTTAATGAAGGAACGCGAAATTAAAAAGATTGGTTATTTGTTAATAACATCTGACAAAGGTTTGGCTGGTGCTTATAATGCTAATGTCTTTAAAACACTTGAAAATGATTTAACTAAGAATAATCTTTCAAAAGAGAATATTATTGTTAGTGCTGTTGGTAAAAAAGGATATTCTTACATCCAAAAGAAAAAATATAATACTCTTAATAAAGGTCCAGTTCTTGTACGTGATGACGTTATGTTTAACGACATTGTGCCATTAACTGAAAACCTAGTTAAAGCATATTTAGATCATAAGATTGATACATTGGTTATTGTCTATAATCACTTTGTAAATACATTGACTCAAGAAACAACATGGTTACCATTACTACCAATTAAGGAAGTTGGTGGAAAACCTAATGGTGTTGATTATGAGTTTGAATCTGGTCTAGAGACTACTCTTGATATGTTGTTGCCACAATATATCGAAGACATGATTTACGGAGTTATTCTTGATGCAAAGACTTGTGAGCATTGTTCAAGAATGAATTCAATGCGAAATGCAACAGATAATGCTGAAGAAGTTATCAGCAAGTTGCAATTATTATATAATAGAGCTCGTCAAAATGTTATTACTAATGAGTTAATTGACATTATTGGTGGAGCTAATGCGATAGGAGGTAAATAAACATGGACGGAAAAATAGTCGAAGTTAAGGGTCCTGTTGTTGACGTTAAGTTTGAAGAAAGCTTACCTGAAATTAATGAAGCCTTAACAGTAAATGTTCCAGCCAATAAAAATAATGGTGTTGAAATTAATTTAACACTTGAAGTAGAACTACATGTTGGTAATGGAACAGTCCGTTGTATTGCGATGGATTCTACAGACGGTTTAGTTCGTGGAATGAACGTAAAAGCTACAGGCAGTCCTATCACTGTTCCAGTAGGTAATAAAACATTGGGACGTATGTTCAATGTTTTAGGAGATCCAATTGATAGAGGAGAAGGTCTAGATGGTGTATCTAGATTACCAATTCATAGACCAGCACCAAAACTTGAAGAATTATCAAACAAGGTTGAAATTCTTGAAACAGGTATCAAAGTAATTGACCTATTAGCCCCATACATTAAAGGTGGTAAAGTTGGACTATTCGGTGGCGCCGGTGTTGGTAAAACTGTATTAATTCAAGAGTTAATTCATAACGTTGCTGAACAACACGGTGGTATTTCAGTATTCACAGGTGTTGGAGAACGTACTCGTGAAGGTAATGACCTTTATGGTGAAATGAAAGAAAGCGGAGTTATCAACAAAACTGCCATGGTCTTTGGTCAAATGAATGAACCACCAGGTGCTCGTATGAGAGTTGCCCTTTCTGGTTTAACTATGGCAGAATACTTCAGAGACACTGAGCATCAAGACGTATTGTTATTTATTGATAATATCTTCCGTTTCACTCAAGCAGGTTCTGAAGTTTCAGCTTTACTTGGTCGTGTACCAAGTGCTGTAGGTTATCAACCTACACTTGCTACAGAAATGGGTAAGTTACAAGAGCGTATTACATCAACTCGTGATGGATCAATTACATCAATTCAAGCTGTATATGTACCAGCAGATGACTATACAGACCCAGCTCCTGCAACTACATTCGCCCATCTAGATGCTACTACAAACCTTTCTCGTAAGTTAACAGAAGAAGGTATTTACCCAGCTGTTGACCCACTAGCTTCTACATCTCGTGCTTTAGCACCAGAAGTAGTAGGTAATGAACACTATGAAGTTGCTCGTCGTGTTCAACAATTAATTCAAAGATACAATGAATTGCTAGACATTATTGCTATTCTTGGTATGGACGAATTAGGTGAAGAAGATAAGCTTGTTGTTAAGCGTGCTAGACGTGCAAAATTATTCTTATCTCAAAACATGTTCATTGGTGCATCATTCACAGGTATTCCTGGTGCATTCGTACCAGTAAAAGAAACTATTCGTGGATTTAAAGAAATCTTGGAAGGAAAGTGCGACGATATGCCAGAAGAAGCATTCCGCTTAGTTGGTACTATTGATGATGCACGTGAGAAAGCCAAGAAGATTCTTGAAAGTGCTAAGTAATGGATATTGTAGTTTCAACACACCAAGGACAATTGTTAAATGATAAAGTAGATTATATTGTTTGCAAGAATGAAAATGGCGAATTTGCTATTATGGAAAATCACATTCCAACTGTATCTGTAATTGGAAGTGGCTATTTGAAATTAGTTCTTGGTAAACAAAATCTATTTGTTGCCGTTTCTAATGGTATTCTTGAATTTAAAGAGAATAAATTGACTGTAATTGCACAAGATGCATTTATCGGTCGCGATAAAGATAACGTCAAGGCTAATCTTGATAAGATTATTAAACAAAGACTTGAGGCTAACCGTGCTTCTTCTGTTGATTTTACAGAAAAAGAAAGAGACTTAATCGATAGCATTAAGAAAAGCGGTGCCGGTAAGTTATAAAAAAATGGAATTGATTTTTATCAATTCCTTTTTTTTATGTTAGAATTTAGTTTTTTCTACCCCATGATAAATATTATCTAATCTATATATACATTTGCCACGAGTTATATTGTCAAATAAGACTTTGAATTTATCAACTAAATCTAGTGGAATGCCCACAGAGATATCTACACTTTCACTAAATCTTTGACTTAATACATCATATTTATTTAGCTCTTCTTGTAATAAATTATAAGAGGTATAATCTATTGAAATTAAAACTTTTTGCAATTCAACAATTCGATATAGTTTTGTGTGATTAATCGCTTCAATAACAGAGTTAGAATATGCCCTAACTAGTCCACCTGCACCAAGTAAAATGCCACCAAAATATCTTGTTGTTATTGCTAAAACATTTGTTATGTTATTCTTTTGTAAGACATTTAGCATTGGCTGGCCCGCAGTTTTGCTAGGCTCACCGTCATCGCTACATTTATTAAGAGAACCTGTTTGGCCTATAACATAGGCATAGCAATTGTGTGTAGCATCATAGTATTTTTTTCTTGTCTCATTTAGATATCTATTTACATCTTCAATATTTTTAACAGGAAATAGTGTTGTAATAAAACGTGATTTATCAATGACTATTTCATAACTTGAAATCTCAATTATTGTGTTCATAAAATTCACCAAAAATATTATAACATATATTTTAGATTGATTTTTATAATAATTTTAGTTATGCTAGTAATATGATTAATTTATACACTTTTAAAAATGTGTAAGCTTTTAAAAGCTTAATCCTGTACTAAGTCTTATAAAATGGTACAATATTGATAAAAAGTAAAATAAATGTTATAATTTTTTACAAAAGAGAGTGATTATATGAAAAGATTAGTTGCAACAACATCTACATCATGTCTAGATTATTATCAACATGATTATGATATTAGAACAATTAGAATAAAAATTGATATGGGTGATCATAACTTCAAAGATGATGGAACTGAGATCACTGCAGATGAATTTTATCAAGCTTTAGAAGCAAATAAGAATCTTGTTCCAAAGACAAGCCAACCATCACTTGGTGAGTTAATAGAATTTTTTGAAGGTCTTGCTGATGAAGGATATGAAGAGGTTATTGTAACAACTATTTCTTCAAAACTATCTGGTACTTTCAATGGAATTAGTCAAGTTGCAGAAATGCTAGAAGATCGTATTAAAATTATTCCATTTGATACTAAAACTGTATGTTTCAATGAAGGATATTTTGCACTTACTGCAGCTAAAATGATTCAAGAAGAAAAGAGCACTGATGAAATATTATCTCGTTTAACTTATCTTCAAAGTCATGTAACTATTTTGTTTGCAGTTGACTCACTTGAATTTTTAGTTAAGAATGGTAGATTAAGTGGTGCAGCTGGTTTACTTGGTAAATATTTAAAGATTAAGCCATTATTACAAGTTGAGCCTGATGGATCTATTCAAGCTATTGAAAAAATTCGTACTACTAAAAAAGCTCTTGAACGTGTTGGAGAGTATTTGCAAGAATATACTAAAGGACATGAATATGAAGCCTATATTGCATATACAGGTGGAGAATTGAAAGAATATTTTAAAGATGTACTAAAAGAATCATTTGGTATTGAAAACCTAGCTGAACGTCCATGTTCACCAGTTGTTGGTTGCCATGTTGGACCAGGTGCTATTGGTCTTGGTATTTTCTTAAAAGACTAGGGAAGTTATTTTACTTCCCCTTTTTTAAATTTTGGAGGCTTTATGAGTTATTTAGATACTGCATTAAAGATTATTAAAAAATTGAATAATAATAACTTTGAAGCCTATATAGTTGGGGGATATGTAAGAGATTATTTGTTAAATAATAATCCTAATGATATTGATATTACTACTAGTGCACTACCTAGTGATATTCAAAAACTATTTGATAAAGTTATACCAACAGGTATAGATTTTGAAGGGGTTACTGTTGTACTAGATTGTTATACATTTGAATTAACAACATTTAGAAAAGATTTGGATTATTATGATCACAGACATCCAAACGTAGCATATGCATCAAGCTTAGAAGAAGATTTAGCACGTCGCGATTTTACCATTAATGCTATGTGTCTTGACTATAATTTAAATGTAATAGACCTTTATAATGGAAAAAAAGATTTAAATGATAAAATAATAAGAACAGTTGGTAATCCAATAAAAAGATTTGATGAAGATGCACTTAGAATGCTTAGAGCATTCTATTTTGCTTCAAAACTTAATTTTGATATTGATCCTGATACATTAAATGGAATTGAAAAAAATGCTAAGTATATTGAAAGTGTATCAGGTGAACGTATTTACAATGAATTGTCTAAATTAATTAATTCAGCATATCAAATGAAAGGCTTAAAATATTTAGCAAATTCTAAATTGATTAAATATTTACCATCATTAGAAAAAGGAATATGCAAAATTGTTAATAAAAATATAGATGTCAATTTGAATGAATTTTATGCTATTAATTTTTATTTAAGTGGATATTCCAATAGATATAAATTATCTAATGCCCTAGCTAAATCAATTAAAACAATAATTAACTATGTTGATAAAGTATTAGATAACTATGATATATTTGTACTTGATGTTGAGACGCTTAAATCAATTAATAAAGTTAAATTGATTCTTGATAAAGATTATCAAGAGTCTTTAATAGATAAAAAGAATAACTTAGTTATTTCTAATATTAAAGAACTAGATATTAATGCAAAAGATATTATATCAATTGGATATGAAGGTAAAGATATAAAAGATAAATTAGAATATGCATTAAGACTAGTTCTAGATAAAAAGTGCGAAAATAAAAAAGATAAAATAATTGCAAAAATAAAATAATATATTTAAAATGAATAAAGTTTGGTATAATTAGAAAAGTGAGGTGTTTTTATGACAGACGGCATCAAAAAGAGTACAATTTATGCACGTGTTAAAGGTGTTAATACATCTGATAGCATGTTTAATGCAACTGTTGAATTAGCTGATTCAACAATAATGAATTTAAAAACAAATCAAGAACTAAACCTTAAACAAGGTTATATTTATCAATTTGAAATTGCTCAAAACACAAACAGTGAACGTCTGGTAGCATTTTTAATTTCTGCTACTAGAGTATCTGACTTAGCTGATTTAAATTTAGTTGATAATGTGTATAGATCATTTGATAAAAGAAATCCTGTTGAATTAAAGACTTTAATTAGTGAAATTGATGAATATATAAATAGAATTGATAATGTTGTATTAAAAGATATTACAAAAAAATTAATTGAAGATAATAAATCATCATTTTTTACATATCCTGCTGCGACAAGAATGCATCATGCTTATGTAGGTGGTTTAGCATATCACACATTAGGTATGCTTCACCTAGCTGATGGTTTTTTAGACAATTATAAATACTTATCTAAAGATTATTTATATTCAGGTATCATCCTACATGATCTTGGTAAGATAATTGAATTTAGTGGAGTTGAAAATACTGAATATGCTAAAGAAGGTCAATTACTTGGACATCTAGTTATTGGAGGCTTATTCGTTTCAGATGCAGCTAAAGAATTAGGATATCAAAATAAAGAAGAAGTTTTGATTCTTGAACATATGATAATTTCTCATCATGGTCAACCTAATTTTGGAGCTTGTAAAAAGCCACAAACTGCAGAAGCAGAGGTTCTTTGGTATATTGACACATTAGATTCAAAACTTCGTGTTTTAGGTGAGGAATTAGAACATACTAATTCAGGTGAATTCACTGATGTGATTGGTGTTTTAGAAAAGACAAAATTCTATAAGCATAATTAATTAAATAAAATAATGCATATTTTGACAAAATTGTAATAAAATATGCATTATTTTTTTTGTTTTTGATTTTAAATTAATATGCCATTTTTCCCCATTATTATTGCAATTTGACAAATTAAATGATATGATTATACTTGCTATGGTTTATGCAAAAATATTGCAATAAAGGAGACTTAAAATGGGTAAAGTCTATAACAAGAATAATAAGAAAAGAAATATATTTAAGACTACATCTCTAGCATTAAGCGCTACTCTTGCAGTTGCCTCTCTTGCTTCATGTAAGTCAAACTCTAACGTTTATAGTAATATAAACCAAGAAGGAATTTATAGCCAAATTGGTAATTACTCTGTTACTAATTATGAACTATTTAAAAATATGCTATGGTCTGGAGCAAGCGAACTTGATACTCAAGTCAATAATGCTATTGTTAAAAGCTATGAAGACAAGATTGCTGATGCTATTGACAATGCTACAGATATGCAAGAAGAATATGTTGATAGATTAAGAGAATATTTTATTATTGACACATATAGTTTATCTAATGATATTGAATCATTCTTCAAGCTTAATAACCCAGATTCATTAGCAGTAACTAAGCAAAAAACATTAGATACTTTATATAGTGAAGGTATTAATTTAAAATCTAGTGAATTCGATGAATTAGTAGCCGTAGAATCAAAGGAAGAAAAGACATTCAAAAAGGTTTCTTGGGCAAATCTTTCTGCTGCTCAAAAAGCAGTATTAAAGAAGCAATATTCAAGACTTGCTCAAAAGTTATTTGCTACTGACAAATTAGAAGAAAAGATTGCAGATTATGAAAAGGATAACAATACTGACAAGAGTATTGCATCAACTAGTGAAAAATACAATCACTATTATACTGATTCTAAGATTATTGAAAAATGGAAAGATGAATATTATGATAAGTTAACTGTCGCAAATGCATTATTAATTCGTTTCTCTAGTGAAGATGAAATTAATGACACATTAAAAGCATTTGGTATTAAGTTATACAAATCTAACTTCTATGCTATTTATCAATATAACGTATGGAAAGACGGTGTTCAAGGTAATAATTATACTGATGCAGAGTATAATAAGGTTTACGATGAATTCGACTTTACAACAGAAGATTCACACAATTTTGCTAAGTTAAGCGATAGAGCTGTTCTTGAATTATATATTGAAATGTATAATTATATTTATACATATAAAGAAGAATTGCCAAGAAGAGAATATTTAAAAGAAGTTGCTAGTACATCTACAAAAGCTAATAAGAGAGCAGTAACTCAATTACTTGTTCAAGGTGATCCTGAAGATCCTATCAAATATGCTGATCAACCAGAAAATATGGACAAATTAGTATGTGAAAGCATCAAAGAAAGTCTTTTATCAAGCAGTAAAGAAGCAATTAGTCACTCAGCTGAAGATTTAACTAATACAAATACATCATTAAAGACTTATGTTTATACAACTTTAAAGGATAATTCATTTGCAACAACAGGAACATCAAATGGTGATTTCTATTACATGGGTTATAAATTTGGAATTGATGAATCAGGTTTAGTTGATGGAGATACTGATTATCATCTTTACTATAAATCAGATGTAAACGGAGACGTTGAACAAAAGGATAGTGAAGGTAACACTGAAAAGGCAGACTCATCAGTTATTGATAGAACTCGTAATGACGCATTAATTCAAATGGTTATTGCTAAATTAAAAAAAGATGAATTGACTGACACATATGCATCTGAAGTTGTAAATGATGCTAAAAAGGATGCTAAGATTTCAATTTATGATGAAAATTTATCTGTTCAATATGCAGTTAGCTATTCAACATATTATTCAAGAACTAATGGTAAAGCACCTGAAGATAATGTTATTGCAAAAGTAGAGTATGACGGTAATGTAACTTATGTTTATACAAGTGACTTATTCGAAAAATTAGAAGCACAAAACGGTGTTACTCAAGCTGTTGATATCTTAACTAAAAAGATTATTAAAGATCAAAAAGAATATAAAGATACAGAAGCTGATATTGATGATTATTACACTCAATTAAATAATACATTAACAAGTTTTGCACAAGATGGTTTATCAAGTTATGGTTATTCTTCATCAATTGGTAAGTATAACTTCTTAATGGCATATTTCCATTCTTCAAGTGTTGATGAAATTATTAATGAAGTTTATAGAGTAAATGCTGCAAGTGCTACAATTTTAAATGACTACTCAAGAGATAATAATTTAATTAAGTTATTAACAAACTATGCTTCTCAAGCTTATAAGAATTCATTCACTGTATCAGCTACTAATCTAGTAGTTTATGTTGATAGAGATGAAGATACAGCTGCAGACGAAGATTTTGATTGGTCAACTACATTCACATATACAGAAAATGGTGTAGAAACTACTCAAACATATTCTGAATTAGCAAAAGAATTAATCACTAAGATTAGTTCATTATTACAAAATGGTTCAAATACATATAAAGATGAACTATCTACAATTGTAAGTGAGTACAAAAAGAGTTCTCGTTTCAGATCAGGTTATGATACTGCTGTAGACTCTGAAGGAAACTATTCTCCAGCTGAGCCTGAAACTTATTGGGCTAAGTATAAGAGAGCTGGATTATTATTAACTACAGCTGATTATTCTTCAGTTACAAATTCTACAGATTATGCAACAATTTCTACAGAATTAAAGAAAGAATTAATGGATATTTATAATAGAGATGAATTCATTATTAATGATGTTGCTCAAAGTGAATATCTAGATACTTTACCATATGTTAGTGGTAATGGTTTAACAACTGCTAATTATGAAACTGGTAATACAATTGCTTATAACTTATTAGTTGTAACTAGCGCTACTGTTAATGCTTCTGCTAAGTTTGAAAAGAAGGATGACATTAATAGTATCTATACAAACTTATATTATTATTATCATGAGAAGTTATCATATATTAGTGATTTATATAATGAAAATAATGAGTTAAATGAGAATCAAGTAAAAGCTTATATTCTTGAATATGCTGATAATAGCACAAGTAATACACTTCCAAGTGCAATCAGTTCAGCAATTACTTCATTCTTAAGTCCAGTTTATACTAAGTATACTAGCACAGCTACTCAAAGAGAATTATTAATTAGCTGGTGTGAAAAGGCTACTTCAAGTACATTCACATTCCAAAATACTATGAATGCTGATGCAACTCTATTCACATTTATCGATGGTTCAACAGAAAAATATTCTGATAGATTTAATAATATTAGAAATATTAATAAAACTGCTGCTGATAGCTATTATACATTAAATAGATTTGACACTAAGTTTGGTGGTAACTCATCAGTATATGATTCTTGGTGGACAGATCTTGAAAACTATATTAAAGGAAATATGTAGGAGGTAGCGTATGAAAAATATTAAGAAAAGTGCATTTGGAGTACTTTCTTTGTCAGCTATGTTATTAGCTCTTGCATCATGCGATGCTTCAAGAAACACAAATACTCCTACTGGTAATATTAATTTAAATCAAACTTATGCTTCTGTTAATACATCTTCATCTAACTTAAGTGTTACATATGAAGAGGTTTATAACAAATTCCGTTCCCTTGGTTATTCACAAGTTCTTGAACAATTAAAGAAGTCAGTAGTTAAAACAGAAATGGCTGCTGCAACATATGAAGCAAATTATAAGTTATATAACACTAAATTCTTAAATGCTATTTATGGTACTAGTGATTTTTCTTCTTTTGAAAATTTATTAGATTCTGAAAAAGAAACATTAGAAGATACTGTTGATTCATTTAAGAGAACAGAAGCTAACAGTTATGGCGTTGAATTCACAGATGGTGAAATTAGTGCATTAAAGGCACTAATTTCTACATTTGCTACATATAAGGCAGATGATTTAGAAACTGCTCTTCCATTCCCTGATACAGTTATTGCCAAATTAGTTAATCAATATAGTTATAGTGTTGCATTAACTAATTATTCATTAAAATATGTAGAAACTAACTACGATAAGAAGTATGTTTATTCATATGATGATAAGAAAGAAGTTACTAACAACTATAGAATTACTGACGAAAATATCTTATCTTCATATAAATCAACTTATTATAAATATAATCAAACAAAAGCTATTATCGTTCGTTTTAAAACAGAAGCTGAAGCTGATGCTTATGTTGAAAAAACTAATGCTTTATGTGGATATTCATATTCAAATGATTTAGATGATGATAAAAAATTAAATTGGTATGTTAATTTATATAATGCTTACTATGTAAACAAGGATGCATTAGACTTAAGTAATCCATTTGCGCCAGAAAATGAAGAAAACACAGTTTTCTATTATGATAATAATCATAAGCAATTAACTGATAATTATTCATCAGATTTAGAAACATTTATTCGTGAAAATCTAGAAGACAAGCAAGGAATTGTAAGTCCTAGAAAGATTGGTTCATCTTACTGCTTAGCATATAGAGATGTTGTAAATTACTATTATGGTGATGGTACAAGTTCTGATTTTGATAATGCTAAGAATATTACTGAAGCAGATTTAGAAGCTAAGTTTGCAGGTAGTGAAGTTGATTATTATAAGATGAAGAATTACAAAGGTAAAACTAGTACTAATTTAAATGAATATATTAAGGAAAACTTAATTTATTCAAAAGCTAGTGAATCTTTAGGTGATTCTCTTGTAACTAATCAAATTAAATTCAATTCAACAGTTGAAATTTATGATCCAGTATTTGAAAATCAATTCTATAACACATTTAGTGATTATTATTCATTTACTAAGAATTTTGACAATAATTTAATCTTTAAGATTACTACAAAGTTTGATAATCATACACCAGGTGATACTAGCGATGATTATGATCTTGGTGAAAGAACTTATTCAGTAGAAGAATTCTTTAATTATGAAGAAAAAATTAAAGGTAATGAAGCTGCAACTTCATTAATTGAAAACAAATATGTATTAGCAAGTGATTTAAACGATTTGTTACTAAATTCTGAAAAAGAATCATTTACAAATCAAGCTAAGAATACTATTTCATCATTCAATAAGAATAAGACTGCTTATTCAAAGAAGATGGGATTAAATAACTATATTGCATTAACATATGGTTTAACTACTCATGGTAATGAGCAAGATGCTTTAAATGATTACTTTAAAGCAGAATCATTAAAAACTAAGTTTAACACATATTATGGTTACTTCTTAAGTGAAACAACTGATGAAAATCAATCTAACTTTGTAGATGATGGTAATCTATTTGCTACATTAAAGAAATATGCTGATAAGACTAAAGATAATGCTTATACATTCTCAGCTAACCATATTATTATTCAAGTTTGTCCTGATGTTTTAGGAACAACTGAAGATCCTAGAAAGTATAGAGCTAAATTATCAGCAGAAGAACAAGTTAAATTTGATAAGGCAGTTGATACTTTAACTAAGTTAATTGTTGCTGAAGCAAAGGTAATTACTGATAAATCAGTAGATGCATTAGCTAAGTTAGTTACAACATTTAATAATATTGGTCGTACATATACATTACAAGCTAATGAATATGGTTACACTACTTGGGAAGATTTCAAGAATGCATATCCTGAATTCTCATTCTATTTACATTCAGAAGATCTTGGTTCAATCACTAAGTCAAGTGCTGAAAGCTATGTTCAAGAATTCAAGGATTACTGTGCAGCTTTAGCAGATAAGCTTGCTTCAAATGCTACATTAGCTGAAAAGGTTAATGATGAAGGTGTATTAATTGATCCAACAAATGATGCATATAAGGATTTAGGATATTGTTTAACTCAATATGGTTATCATATTCTTAATGTATATTCATTTACTGCAAATGATTCATGCAAATTTACTTCAAGTGATGACGCTCAACAATCAACCTCATCATATTTAAGATGGCAACACCAAGCAATTACTATTTCTGAAAAAGATCCTGATGATACAAGTGATGATATTATTGTATATGCAGCAGGTTATTCTGATACTGATTATGCAAGTGCAATTCAATTATTCATGTATTTCTTTAAGTCAATTAAATCATCATCAGTTGATGTATTAAAGCCAAGTGTTAATACAGCTGTTAAGACATATTTTGAAGATGTAATGACTCGTTATACAAATGCTTCATTCCAAAGCTACCGTTTATTACAACAAGTTTTAGGATATGAAAATTATTCAGATGGTAATTTTACATCTATTAAATTCTATAATAACGATGGTTCTGAAAATACAACAAAGAATGCTAATTATAAAAATTATGTAACTAGTGTTCGTACTTCTATAGACGCTAATAAAGAGTTAAAAGAAGACTCAACATATTACGGTTGGTTTGAAGAAAATTGGACAACTGATTTATCAAACTGCAACAAATATTATTACAATGAAGATTAATTAAAAAGGGCCCATTTGGGTCCTTTTATTTTTTAGAGGTGCTTATGAAAATTTTACAAATTGCATCAGGCTCTAAAGGTAATGCGACTTATATTGAAGGTAATGGCAGTAAAATCATTATTGATTGTGGCATTTCTAAAAAACGTATATTAGAAGCCTTGGAAAATGAAAATCATAATCTTGATGAATTAAATGCTATTTTAATAACTCATGAACACACTGACCATATTTCTGGATTACTCCCATTATTTAGAGCTACTAAGGCTATAATATATATGACTCGTGGTACTTATGAAGGAATGAATAAACAAATAAGAGATGCACTAGATTTGGAACGTGTAAAATTTATTACTAATGATTCTACTTTTAATATTGTGGATATTTCTGTAGATGTTATTCAAACCTTCCATGATGCTGCAGATTCTATAGGCTTTATTTTACGTGATATGACTACAAAATTAGTTTATATTACCGACACTGGTTATGTTCATCAGTCATATTTTGATAGACTTAAAAATGCTGATATCTATATTTTAGAAAGCAATCATGATCCTGAAATTCTTATGGAAAGTGATAGACCTTATCAAACTAAGCTTCGTATCTTATCTGATCATGGTCATTTATCTAATGAGGATAGTGCTTATATTGCAAGTGAATTAGTTGGCCCTAAAACTAAGTATATTTTGTTAGCTCATTTATCTGAAGAATGCAATATTCCTGAATTAGCTATTAAAACTTATCAAAATGTATTTAATGATAAGAATGTTTCACTAGAACGAATTAAGTTAAAATGTTGTTCACAAAGTGTACTAAAGGAGATTAAATTATGAAAATATCTATAATTTCAGTTGGTAAACTTAAAGAAAAATATTTAGTTGATGGTATTGCTGAATATAAAAAAAGAATATCTAAATATGCAGAGGTTAATGAAATAGTCTTAAAAGATGAGCCAATTCCTGATAAATCAAATGATACCATTGATAATGATATTAAGATTAAAGAAGGGAAAAAGATTATTGAAAATATACCTCAAAATAGCTTTGTGATAACACTAGATTTAAAGGGCCATATGCTCGATAGTGTTGAATTAGCTAATAAAATAGAAGAGATAAAAACATACAATAATTCTCATATTGTCTTTATAATTGGAGGCTCTCTTGGCATTTCAAAAGAAGTTTTAGCAAAAGCTAATTACTCATTATGTTTTTCTAAAATGACTTTTCCACATCAATTAATGAAGCTTATATTGATGGAACAAATATATAGAGCATTTAAGATTAATAATAATGAGACTTATCATAAATAATTTGTGACATTTTTGCCTAGACAAAACGCAAGAAAAATTGACTAACCTTTTTAATCGTGATATGATTATATAGGTGTCAAACTTGATAGTTATTTGGCAATATTTTTGGAGGAAAAATATGGAAAATTTAAATTGCGATTTATATGCAAAATTAACTGGTACTAAGAAACCTGAACGTCCAATCAAGGTTTTACAATTCGGTGAAGGTAATTTCCTTCGCGCTTTCGTAGATTGGATTATTAATACAATGAATAAGAAGGGAGTTTTCAACGGTAATGTTGCTGTTGTACAACCTATGCCATTTGGTAGAGTTAATGATATGAAGACTCAAGATGGTCTTTATACATTATATTTACAAGGTAAGCAAGATGGTAAGGCTGTTAGAACTCATGAAATCATTGATTCTATCGGTGACTTAATCGATCCATTTGCTGAATACGACAAGTATTTAGAATATGCTAAGTCAAGCGACTTACAATTCATTATTTCAAACACAACTGAAGCAGGTATCGCTTATGATGAAACTGATACTGACTTCACAAAGACTCCAAAGTCTTATCCTGGTAAATTACTTGCTTTCTTAAAAGCTAGATATGATCATTTCAATGGTTCAAAAGAAGCTGGTTTATTCATTATGCCATGCGAACTTATTGACCATAACGGTTCAACTTTAAAAGAAGTTACTGTTAAGCTTGCTAAGCATTGTGGCTATGATGATGCATTCATCAACTGGATTACAGAAGCTAACAAGTTCTATAATACATTAGTAGATAGAATTGTCCCAGGTTATCCAAGAGACAACGCTCAACAATGCCAAGAAGAATTAGGTTATATTGACAACTCAATGGTTGTTGGTGAAATCTTCCACTTATGGTGCATTGATGGAGATGATATTAAGTCTCTTGAAGAAGCATTCCCAGCTCCTAAGGCAGGATTAAACGTATTATACGTTGATTCAATCGTTCCTTATAAGCAAAGAAAAGTTAAAATCTTAAATGGTTGCCATACTGCAATCGTTCCTGTTGCTTATTTAGCAGGTGTTGATGCTGTAGCTGAAACTATGGCTGATCCTCAACTTGGTAAGTATGCTCGTGATTTCATGTTCGATGAAGTTATCCCAACTATTAATATTCCTCATGATCAAATGGTTGCATATACAAATTCAGTTAT
>Ga0247611_10004692_pt1 | contig 18736 bp, 46 predicted proteins | sample 177DNAGHGhighgp2_FD_192422 | JGI IMG/M metagenome (GOLD analysis project Ga0247611, IMG submission 192422) | Sheep rumen microbial communities from Palmerston North, Manawatu-Wanganui, New Zealand - 1770 DNA GHGhigh gp2 | ecosystem: Host-associated > Mammals > Digestive system > Stomach > Rumen... | reverse complement strand
AGCGGGTGCCGGGGTCACAGGCTGCTGGACGGGGGCTGCAACAGGCGCGGCCACAGGTGCCGGGACGGGCTGCTGCGCGTTCTCAGTGTGGGGCAGCGGGGCCATAGATACGGGCTGGCCCATCAACTCGACACGCGCTTTCATAGCGTCGGCCAGATTGTTGATTGCTCCGGCAAGCTCCGGGGCTTCGATACGGTGAATAACAGTGACTTCCATTTTTCATGCCTCCAAAATTTTTATTTATTGCCGCTTTTCGCGGGATGCCTGCTCTTGTTTCCAGCGTTCATACTTTTCGCGGTTGGCCGGATCGTCGTAAAAACGATTCACGGCGTCCAAAGTAGCCGAAAACAGATTTCTCTTGTCCGCTGTGCCTATCTCTGATAGATCAAAGCGGGATGTGCCCGGCGCGGCCATATCACGCCTGCGCCGTTTCCTGCTGCTTTGCCTCCAGCCGGTCAAGGGCCTCGATGAGCTTTAACCGGCTTTCGTCGTTGCCTCTCATAGCGCCCTTTCGACCGTTAAGCAGCTCCGAAACATAAGCCTCGGTATAGCCCGCCTCGGCTGCAAGGGCACGATTCGTAACCTTGCTCATGAACATGCGGCGTTTGAGATCAGCCGCAAAGGTGATCCAGTCATCCGACACGCTTTTCCCCTCCTTTCCAGTCAAAAGTCAAAATATTTTGTTTTAGCAGTTGAAAAGTTTTGACTACTATGGTAAAATAAAACACGCCAGTTTTATTCACCCGGCGCACCGTGTCCATCTTCCACAATCTTCACGGTGTTGTCGTTTCCCGTCAAATCTATTTGACTGCTACGCGCTTAATATAGCAAAGTCTTTTTGACTTGTCAATAGTTTTTGACTAATTCAGTAAAAAAATTTTGGCTGGCTTGAAAGGACGATGTAAAATGACCACCTTCTGGCAGCGTTATGAAAAATTGTGCCTTGAAAACGGCTATCAACCCGGATCGGAACAGGCCGCAAAAATGCTGGGCACAAACCGGGGCACAATCAGCGCCTGGCGGACAAAAGGGAAAACACCCCAAAACGAATTTCTGATAAACATAGCGAACACCTACGGGGTAAGCACTGATTATCTTCTTTGCCGAACGGACGATCCGACAGACTATTCAAACCCTGATATTGTGGCCGCGTCAAAAATCGACGAGGCGAAAAAGACGTTGGCGCTTCAAAACATAACAGCAGCAAAGGGCACAGCTACACCGGACGGAAATGCACTTTTCAATCAGCTCGACGACGTGGATCAGGGAAAGGCAGAGGCGTACATGCAGGGCCTCTTATCTCAGGACATATATGTGAACCGTAGGAAAAAACGCGCATAATAAAATGGGGTGACACTCTGCTGCTCATTTCGGAGCATGAGGGTGTCACCGAGTACGTCAGGAGGAAACTGTAATGGGCGTGGATATAAACTATAATATCGGCAGCAAGCCACACGGCAGCGGAGAAAACGCGGTTGTCTATGCCCGGTACTCATCCCACAAGCAAGGGGAACAATCCATTGAGGGGCAGCTTGCAGCCGCCAGAAGCTATGCCAGCGCGCGGGGGTACAAGATCATCCACGAATACGTAGACCGCGCCATGACGGGCAGAAACGACAACAGGGATGATTTTCAGCGCATGTTGTCGGATTGCTCGAAACATCAGTTCAAAGTAATCATCGTTTGGAAGGTTGATAGGTTTGGGCGGAACCGTGAAGAAATCACTTTTAACAAGTACCGGGCCAAAAAACAAGGCGTCCGCGTGGAGTACATTGCCGAGAATGTCCCGGATTCCCCGGAAGGGGTTATTCTTGAGAGTGTTCTGGAGGGTATGGCCGAATATTATAGCCTCCAGCTTTCTCAGAACATCCGGCGCGGCACACGGGAGAACGCGGCAAAGTGCAAATTTACGGGCGGGCGTGTCCCCCTGGGCTACCGGCTGAATAAAGATCATGAATTTGAAATCGACCCGGACACCGCGCCTCTTGTCCGGCGCATCTACGCCATGTACGCGGGCGGGGACACGATCACCGATATTATCCGGCAGCTTAATAAAGAGGGTTTGCGGACAAGCATGGGGCGGCCCTACACCAACAACAGCTTGCGGACGGTGCTGAAAAATGAGAAGTATATCGGAATATACGATTTCAAAGGCGGTGAAATCCGCATTGAGAACGGTGTACCAGCCATTGTGGACAAAGACACCTTTTACAAGGTGCAAAAGCTCCTGTCAGTCAATCAGCGCGCCCCGGCGACCCGATGGAGCCGGGCGGACTATCTTCTCACCGACAAACTGTTTTGCGGCACCTGTGGCGGCATGATGATCGGTGAGAGCGGCACCAGCAAAACCGGGGCCAAGTATAACTATTACCTCTGTCAGAAGCACAAACGCGGTAAGGATTGCACCCGCAAGGCGATCCGGCAAGACTGGATAGAGCCTTTTGTATTGGAGAAAGCAAAGGCCCTCATAATGGACGATGCCACGATAGACTTTATCACCGAGGGCGTCTGGGCGTTTTATCAGGAGCAGGAGCAGCTACACGACAAGACGGCAGCAATCAAGGCGGAGCTTCGGGACGTGGAGAACGGGATCAACAATCTCATGCGGGCGATTGAGGCCGGGCTACCTTTGACCGAAATGACAAAAAACCGCCTCACAGAACTGGACGCACAAAGGACGGCGTTGAATACGGCCCTTGCGGAAACAGAACTACAAAGCGGTTTTCGGTTGGAGAAAGATCATATAAAATTTTTCCTACTGCAATTCCGGGATCTGGATTACTCAGACCGGGAATACCAGCGGCGGCTGATTGAGACTTTTGTCAACTCCGTCTATCTGTCCGACGATCAAATCACCATTTTCTTTAATTTTCATGGGGATGCAGCAACCGTCTGTTTCCGGGATTATGAGGCAATCCGGGACGGTGAAGTGTTCGTACAGCGCGCTTTATTGTCCACCATAACGCGCGCATACGAACTCTGGTTCTGTGGTTCAGTGTTCGCGCTGACACAAAAAATGCCGGAACGGTGAAAACCGTCCCGGCATTTTCTATCTTTTCAAGAGCCTTTCAACAACCTTTCAAAGCCTTTCAAAATATTCTATCTTTTGAGATTCGGCCCATTTTCAAAAGATGGTCGAATGATTCCGGCCTATCCTTCCAGCAGGGCTTCGATGCTCACACCCAGGGCACCGGCAAGCCGCGCGGCGTTCTGCAAGGTGATGTTTCTGATCTTGATTTCCCCCAGCTCGATTTTTCGGATCTGGCGGATATTCACACCGGACTTTTCTGCAAGGGCCGCTTGCGTCATGCCCGCGGCTTGTCTCAGGTCTTTTAGGGCCATGGATTACGCCTCCTTCCTTGCCCGCGCAAAAGCCTCCAGCGCCGCTTTCGCGGCAGCGTGGGCGGCTTTGTTTTCGGGCGTCGGGTTTTTGGTGTACCGGTAAAATGCCTGGCACTCTGCGTCGGCCAGCCGGTCAAGCTCCTGTTCGTAAGTCATTGATGTGTCCTCCCCTCTTATGCCATAACTACCAGCCCGTGCCGGTAGGCCCAGCGGATTGCGCCCGCTTCGGTTTTCCAATTGTTCGGCGCGCTGAAAAGCACGGTGTTGTCGTTGGCGTTTTTTAGGCCGTAGTATTCGCCGGGCTGTCCGGCGTTGATGCAGTAGACTTTGACTTTCATTATGCTCCCCTCCTGTTCAGCGCGTCGCGCGCGATAATCATAACAGCGTCATGTTTCTGCTGGTCGGTCAGGCTGTCCCATTTGGCGGCACCGTAGACCGAGATATAAGCGCTTGCGATCATGTCTATCATTTTATCAACCTGATTCATTGTGTTTGCCTCCTGTCTTTTGATGGTCTTATTATAGGCCATTTTTGGCCGCTTGTCAATAGTTTTTGACAAAGTTTTTCAAAATCTTTTTACCGGTCAAAAAGATTGAGCCGGTGGCGTCGATCCTCGGCGTCACCGGCTTTGCCGTGTAGCTCTTTCGCATCAGTCCCACAAGTTGACCCATTTAAGATACTCGATCTCATGCCGCCAGCCCTGTGCAAATCTGCTGTCCGGGAACAATTCAAGCTGCCGCTCCAGCTCTTGCAGCCGTTCAAAATCGCTTTCATGCGGCACCCTATACGGCCATAGGGTGCCGCCGATCTCCTTTGCTATCATCTTTACACCGCCTCCGCATATCCCTCAGAAATAAGCTCCTGCGCCATTTCCGCGCCCATCTTGACGACCTTCCCGGAATTGTGCAGCCGGATTTCGATTTTCGGTTCAAGCTCCTGCCGCTCCCATGCGTTCATTATATCGACAAGCCCGTTTGCAAGGGCGATCAAATAATACTTTGATCCGGTGGTACATACCGTGTATTCGCGCATCTCCCGGATGATCTGTGTAACCTCCATCGGGCACCCGCTGTAAGGCATCACCGTCCGGGCCTCCCAGCCGTACTGCTTGACCTTGCCCTCCATTTCATCGGCCAGGGCGTTGACCTCCTGCGCCGTCGCCATGATGTATTGACCGCTTCTCAGCTTTTCCATGATCCTGTTCCCCTTTCTGCCCGCGTACAAGGCCCGCGGGCGGGCGCTCTGTACTGTCAGTCCATATAGCAGTAGTCAACTGCCCACTTGTACCAGTCCAGTCTTACACCTAAATCTTTTCCATCCAAGCAATTGCCGACCATGCTGTTTGCGATCTTGCCCGCCTGAAAGCACCTGTTGGCGTTGCTCACCCGGTATGACCTCTGCTGCTCAGTGTACGCCTCGCCGGGCCAGTTTTCCGGCTTGAAAACGATAACGCCGGTAATCTGTGCGGTGTCCTGCTTCTCAGGGAATCGCCGGTTGTACTCGAACATGATTGACTCGAACTTGCTGAAAGTAATCTTTTCCATAACTTTTTCCTTTCTGCCGTCGTAACCTCCGCGGCGGGATTTTTTTTACTTGTCGTCTACGTCGTATCTGATCTCGGTAAGGTCTTTGCTGACCCAATCATATCTTGACCACCGGGCTATGATGTAGTGATCTCCGCAATCTCTCATCACACCGTAGGGCGTCCAGCTCCCCTTGAAAATTACGTGGGTTTCTGCGCCGGTTTCCCATTCTTCCCGAATGGCTTCACCGGTCACTGTGAGCTTTGGCTGGTACTGTGCGGCGTATTTGCCGAAATGCTCCATTTCTTCGGCGGTCAGGTTTTCAACTCTTGTAAAAGTAGACATTTCTTTATCCTCCCTTAAATAAAGTCCCGAACACTCATTCCCGGTGCGTCCCATGGATTGCTGGGGCCGTAGTCCCCGTAATAACTGCTGGTGAAATCGTCCTCATCGTCAAAGTCGATTTCTTCAATTTCCTCGGTTTCGTTCTCGCCCGTATGGTACAGTTCCCGGCTCTTGTATGCCAGGGCGTCCATCATGGCATCGTAGGTTTCGACTGACAGGTAATCCAGCTTCGTGAGGAACTTGTCTGCGATCTGGATTTTTTCGTGAGTGTCGGCCCGGTTTACGAAAGCCCACAACTCTTGCTCGGTGTATCTTTTCATTGTCATGTCCTCCTGACCTTGTTTTGTGTATCTCTTGTTTACGGCTTCATTATAGGCCATTATTGGCCCTTTGTCAATAGTTTTTGACTATATTTTTCAAAAAATTTTTACTGGCCTATTTTGTTTGACTTAACAGCAAACTTAAACTTATTTTAATTGGTGCCGGTTTTTGGGCATATAATTAAAAAGAATTGCACTTTTCTTTAGATAAAAGTGCAATTCTTTTTAAAAATTGATGATCTGTCTTAAATTTTTACAATATGCAGGCATCGCCGGTGCAATGCGCAGGATCAACCTCGACTTGCGACAGGTAATCAGCAAACTCCGCAAGCTGCGTTACGCCTACGCCGATCCATGCCGCGCCGTAAATCGCCTCCGAAAACATCATGTAGTACCCCTCGACCTGTTCCGCGGAAACCTGGATATTCCCGTGCGCCTCCAGATACTCCAAAATAGCTTTCATGTCTTTAGGGTGCAGAAATTCGGGCAGCTCCATCTTTTCTTTGACATACGCTTTCACTGACTCTCACCCCCTTTCGCTGCGTGTAGCTCATGCTCGAACTCCGTGCCAATATAATCAAGCTCATAGCTCAATTCTTCCTTTTCGGTCAGCCGGTGATCGTACACCAGCACGTCATAATAGCGTCTGATGGGCGAATCCCGGCGCTCGACAAGGCCCTCTTTCGGCTGGCATCCAGGGGAATACCCGCGCAGCCTCATTCCGTACAAATGATTCATGCTGTTTTACCTCTCTTTCTTTTCTGTTCTTCCTCAAGCCATGCACACCAACAGGCATTACAACCTATGCCGCCACGCCCATTTTCATAGTATTGCATACAGAAGTCCGGCCAGTTTGGGGGACAGGCGTGACACATCACAAAGAAATCTGCAAGGCTTTTCACGTCCATTTCATGCAGCCGGTCAAAATTGTTTGGCTCCGCCGATCTCAGCTTTCGGCAGGGCGCGCCGTCAAAATTGAGACAGCAGCCGGACACTTGATCGCACCGGTCACAAAGGGTGTGGCTCATGTTTCATCCCTCCAGCAATCGGGGCAAAGCAAAATCCCGTTTCTCTTTTTGCTCATCCGGTAGCCGCTTGCCTTTACCGCGTCCCTAAGAGAATGAATGAAATAGCCTCTATCCTCATCCCCGGTATGATAGACCTCCTGCGCCTCGCAACGGTCACAGGTAATAGTGTACTCAAAGCAGCGCATTACACTTGTACTCATTTTTTCCGTTGCCTCCGTTTCCGCCGTATTTCGCCCAGCCATGATAACACGGCCATAATCAGTATCAGCGTAAAGCCCACGACGAAAAAAGCAACAGGCTCCGCCAGCCAAAACCATATAGCCCTCATTCGTTTTCGCTCCTTTCTGAAACGATTAAACGGCCCTCTGTTTGCGCCGTTTCAAAGTAATGCAGTTTCCTTAGTGCCTCCTGTAAAATGTCAACAAAGCCCTCTTCTGCGCGTGACAGGACGATATAGGGCGCTCCGTCCTTATAGACGCCGCGTTCCTCAGTCAACATATCGCTCATGGATGATCCTCCATTATGGTTTTCCATTCCTGACCGGACGTAGGCACCCAATGGGGACATTCTTCACAAGTGGGTATGCTTATTACACCGTCCATCAAATACGGTTCATCGTAAACGCAATATCCCAATTCACACATCGTTTTGCTCCTTTCCGACCTTATAATTCCGCAATTTTTGATAAAATTCTTTTGTCCCTGTCTTTCTGCCCTCCTGCTCCCATTGTCGCGCTAAATCAAATCTACGCTCCAAATCAAAAACGCTTTTCCCAGTTCCTTTCATCGGCTCAGAAAGGCGCGCTTGCAGCCCTTTCAACCGCTCCCAGTATTCTGGTAGCCCCTCATAAATGGCCCGTAGCTCTTTCAGGTTCTTATTTCGACAACACCAACAGCTTACCCGGTCTAACAGGTCATAAAGATCAACCGGCCCGTTTCGGGTTTGTTCAATCCAGTCCCATCCGCGCGCCCGGCACCAACTCAGACAATCAGCCTCGGTCATTCCCCAGACCACAAGCGGCAAAATCTTTCCCTCCTGTTGTGCCCTGTCAAAACGCTCCGGCTCATCTGCGGCAATCCCTACATAGTCTGTCACCGGTTCATCTAAAGTCTTTTTGTATTTGCGAATCGCGGCGGTCTTTTGGGACGTTCCCCATCGGCAAGGGCCTCCGCACCAGCCAAAACCATAATGACAGCCTGCGTGATTTCGATATTGTACCGGTCTGTCAAACATGGAATAAAGAAAAGGTTCGTCCGGGTGAAGTTCGACATATTCAATACCGAACATCTCCAAATAGGGCTTTATTCTGTCTCTAATCCGGTATATCGCGTCAAACTCCATCCCGGTATCATAGAATACTACCGCGTCCAGCGGCTCATTCTCAGCCATCAAACGTAAAAGCATGGCAAGACTATCCTTGCCGAAACTGACACTTGCAATATATTTCACACCGACCACAAACCAGCTCGGTCGTGGTCAACGTCCTAATCCTCCCGTGCTACTCACCGAAAGGCTTTCACGCTGTAACAGGATATTTTACGCCGGACTTATCAATTTTCCGGCAACCCGGTTTACCGGGTTTGGTGTTACTCCTTTCTGTTTTCGTGTAGCTTTGTACCGCGTGTCAATGACTCATGCGACAGGTCAGCCAGGATTTCCGCGGCAGCGGCAAAAGATAATTCTTTAGGCCCGCCACTCTGCCCGTGAACATCCCACATGTACGACGCGCCGAAATACCGTTTTGCCCGTCTTATAGCATACGATCCCGCGGCCATAGCAAGAGCGGTCTTTTCATCAGGGAGGGCCACAGGCGGCAAAGACAAGAGGCGGGTAACATCTTCTTCCGTATGCCCGTCCCAGTGCTTTGCCGTGGGAAGTTCCTGACAATCGAACAGGTGAAAGTCTTTCGTTTCATAGTGGTATGTATAGCTCCCCTCCGGGGTGTCGATCCCGACGATAAACCATCCGCCGCCGAAGCAAAGTTCCCCGCTCTCATGCCTCAAAGACTTCCAGGCGCGTTCTTTGTAGGTCTTGACCAATGCCGCAAAAAGCATCATACGCTGATAATAGAGCTGGCCGAACGTGTGAAAACCGTCGCTCAGATCATCAATTTTCTTGACATTTGCGGTTTCACAAATAGCCTTTATTCTGCTCTGTTCTACGTCTGTCATTTAAGACGCCTCCTTCACGGTGTCGAAAAACACCGTTGAAAATTTATCGCCGGGCGCGGGGACAGGTAAGCATGTCCCCGTCCGGTCTTTGATGTAATACCTGCCGCTCGGCCATTGGCCCACGGTTAGAGGGTAGTAATGGAACATCCGCCTGGAGGCGTCCAGCACCTTCCCGACGTATTCAGGGGCGTTATCCGTTGTCAGGTACATTGTTTTGGCCTCTTTTCATTCTTTTCCCGCAATTTGGGCAATAACAAGTAGACCCATAGGCCCTTTTATTGCAAATTGAACATTCCACGATTTTCAAGCCGTGGTCAAATCCTACCAGCTTCCACTCCCCTACCGGTTGATTGATAAAGGCTGCTATTTCGGCGGACTCCCGGTAATTCACGCAGTTTTCCGCATTGGTACTCGCCAAACTGCCGACGTTCCAGGACTGGCAAGCCTCATAATGCAGACAGTGGAAACACTCGCGGACGGGTGTAGCGCCCTTTGCCGCCGCCCGTTTCATTCCGCGGGCCTCCTGATAATATAGGCATCGACCGGGTAATCCTCGAACACTTCCCGGATAATAAACTCGACCGTTTTCCAGTCGCCGCCTGCAATCCCGCATCCCAAATGATAGGGCATGTAAACGCGCTGGCCGGTGATCTTCGCCATGCTGCGCACCCGGATCAAGCACCGGCGCATAGCATCGTAATCAGTGATAGACGCTCCCTGCATCAACACGCCCGCTTGCCGAGTACGGGCGTCGTCCTGACAAAACATGTTTGCCACGGTGACGCCCGGCGTACCCGCAAGGAACTGTACTGTCCCCAGCGCCGTCCGCCCGGCCTGTCGGCAATAGGTCTGATACGTCTGGTACTGCGCCTCAGTCAAAAGGTTTTCTTTGATTGCAGCAGCCACACCGCCGCCCATGCTGCCTAAATAGTTAGTCTGGTGACAGATAATCCCGTCTTTCATATCCAGCAAATCGCCGGAAATCGTTTTGAGCATTGTTTCATCACTCCATTATGATTTTTTGTGTATTCGCGCATACCATGAAATAACCTGGAATCCGGCCCTTTAGGGGGCAATAGTCTTTCCCTTCAAACTCGATAGCGTGACCGCAATGGTTAAACGCTTCCTTTACGCCGGTCGCTGCTTCGTAATTTTCGCGTTCGTAGCAGCGTTTCAGGCTTTTCGGATCAAGTGTTTTTGGGACGACCTTCTTATATGGAAAGCCCTTGCGGTCAACTGTTTCGGTAGTGTTGAACCTCTTACCGCAGTTACCACACTCATAACGCCGCCGCCGATAGGTCAATTGCGGTCGGCTGTCAATACAACTGTAATTCTCACTTCCACAAAAAGGGCAATTCACTTTTCCCCCGCCTCCGTTTTCGCGTCGTGTAGCTCTGTCGGCCTTTCATTCTCCCGGATGATCGCAGCAATCCGGCGCAACTGATCTAAAGACAGCTTTCCGTTGTTCGGCCAATCACAAGCATTACGGACAAACTTTTTCAGCCCTTCCTTTTCTACTCTTTCCGCGTATGCCTGCTCAGAGGGGAAAAGGGTCGCGGGCGCGCCGTATCTATTTTGCTCTGTAAGGCAATCATCCTCTGCGTGATTTACATAGAATTTTGCGCCCCAGCCGCCAGAAATGGTCACATACTTTCGCCCGATAGCCTCCACCGTAGCACGGCGGACGCCTCTGCGCCCATGCTCACCAGACACCACCACAGCCTGGCCTACGGTAAAGTCAGAAAGACTTATCATGCTTCTTTCCTCCGTCCGGCAGGGCGCGCGGCTCAAAACGCCATTTGTTCGCGTCTTGTCCGATTTTCTGGAATAGTCTTGCCTGCGCCAGAAACGGTGTGTCCTCGCAAATGCCAAATTGAAAGCACTTTTTCACGCCGTTCCAGATCCCGTATTTACGCCCAGGGTGCCCCATATAAAATTCTGCTGTTTTCATGCTATCCTCCAATTCGATAAAACTTTATTTCGACTGTGCGCGCCGCAAGCGGCGCGGATTAAAGACGGGAGATACGGAAGCAGACGGGCGCGGCAATGTAGGTGTAGCTGGCAGCGTTGCCGGTGGCAAAGCCGTTGTTGTTGACACCGCAACAGGCCGTAGAGCTCCCTGAATACTCCGATTGTGTCCAATACCAATCAGCGTTACCGCCGCCCTCAAAGGCCCGGACACGGTTATGCACGTCTTTGTACCAGTCCATCTGTTCATACAGGCCCTTGTCACCGTAGCAATCCTCCGAGGGAAAGATTTCAGCGGCAGACGGGAGAAACAGCTTGCGGGATATGCTCTTTAAGTTGCCTTTGGAAAGATACGGGCGCTCCGTAGGGACGATATGGTTTTTAAGAACGTCCGGGAAATTGCCCCACACCTCATCAAAAAAGCCCTGAATCTTAGTCATGGGAACATACTTCCCAAGGCAATCCCGGCTTTCAAAGCGGTATGCTTCGTCGCCCACGGCGGTCACGACAAATTCAACCTTTTTGCCGTCTTTCATGCCGACAAGCAAGGAATCACCGATTGACAATTTGAGTTCCCCGCGCTCGATCCGCCCCAGAATATCGGCCAGATCCATGTCCACCTGCCAACGGGTAAACAAAGAACAGTCTCTGGTCTGGATTGTTGCCGCCTTTGCGGTAGGCGCGGGAGCGGGCGCAGGGCAGGGCTTTTCCTCACTGAAAAACTCCCGTGCATTGAACCATTTATCTTCAAGGATATTGCCTATTGTCGTTACCGTGCTGCCCCAGCCCTCTGTGACGACACGAACGTACTTGCCCTTCAAATCCTCCCATTTCTCGACGCCCACGGTGTCCATGATCCGCATAAGAGCGACAAGGCCCTTACCCTCCGCGGTAAACTCTTTCGCGCCGGCATAGCCCTTGCCGATAACATACCCGCCGTAGCCGACAAGCGACAGGTCGAAAGTCAACACGCCATGATCCGCCATTGTCAGCGATACATCGACGATCTTTGCATTTTTGATCTCACCTTTGCTCATTGATATTACCTCCTATCAAAATTCAATCAGAGTGAATTTACGGTATGTTCTGTTACAAAAGGAACAGTTTCCCAGCATATCACGCCCTGCATAACCATCATTTTCAAATTCCAGCTCACTCAGATATACGTTGTACTGTTTTCCGCCATAGGAAAGAACACCGGTGTATGCGTCCTGGTCAAGCTCAATGTGCAAGGAATCATTTTCCGAATATTCAGTCCCGCAGTAATCGCACCGGCTCCCGGTCAAAGGCGCACCACAGTTAATGCAGTTTTTCAGTTTCCCCATCTTTCGCCCCCATCTTTCGCCCCCATCTTTTCCCACGCGGCCACAGCCTCGGCCTCCGTGTCAAATCCGCAAGAGCTTTTAATATTAAAAACGGCGTCCATGTGGTGGATAAAATACCGCCCATCTAAACCACGGCGGATTATTGCGCGCTTATCAGTCTCACCGCACCACGGACAAGCCGTAATTTTATTAAGGTCTTTCCGGCTTTCATGTCCGGTGCAAAGATAAACGTCGTGAACCGCTTTTCCTTTGTCCTCGCACTCGAAACAGTCAATGCAATAACCCTTTTTCAAGGTCATTTGCTGCCGCCTCCTTTCCTGCGTGTAGCTCCTGCCTCCAGGAGCGCCGCCGCTTGATCCTCCAGTGACATGCGGTTGAAGTCGTCCCAGCAGTCAGGACAGAAGAAACAACCGTTCTCCTGCCAGTACTGTTCGCCGCTTCTTTCAAACTCCAGCAAATCGCTTTCGTCGTAGTCTTCGCCGCAAATGCAGCAAACAACGTCTTTCATACCCGTGCCTCCGTTTCTTGCCCAGCTCTGTCCGTTTCCCAAATCTTGCCGCATTTCCGGCACTTGTAGGTATAGAGCATTTCACCTGACCCAGCGTCCATACCGGGATAGTAGACACTGTTTACCAGCCGCCAGATATGACTTTCACAGGGGCAAAGCCTTTCCTCTAATTCCGCGACGCGGTATCTCAGGCGGGTGTTTTCGTCCTCTAATCGTTTCCGTCCAAACATGCTTACGCCTCCCTCAAAATTCCGGGATAGCGTCAAGCGCTTCCCTGATCTTCTCCGCCGCCCGGCGTCCGTTGTCGTTCAACATGCGCTGCCACGCGCCCTGGGACGGTGCCCACTTAAAGCCGTTCGCTTTCAGGAGCGTTCGCGTGTCGTCGTCCGGCTTGCCATCGAAAAAGAACTGAATACGGCCAAGCTCTGTGTTTTCCACAAGCCTGTAGCCGTCGCCCTCGACCGGCTCCGCCTTTTCGTTGGCCCGCGCAGCCTCTTTCTCCAGATCCTCTATGCGCGCCCTCAGACGGTGGATTTCGGCGTTATTGTTGGCAAGGACAAAGGATTCATAGGGTTTTACAGAAACGCCCATCTGCTGCCGGTATGCTATGCTCTGCCGGGCACGGTCGGACACCGGCACCGGGCACCCGTCAAGCGTTCCGTGCTTGCGGAAATAGGCGTTTGCCTCTTTCATACGCTCCTGGGCCTTTTCGTGGACCTCTAACTGCGCTCTCAGCTTTTCCAGGGCGTTCTTATCATCCGATCTGATCCCGCCCATACCGACGCTCCTGATCTGTGAGAGAATACCCTTGACGGCGTTATATTCCTCCATGTTGCGATCACGGGCGGCGTTCTGCTTTTCCTTTTTGCGGATATTGAAGTTGCTGCCCCCAGCAATCAGGATCGACGGGCACCGGGCGTCAATTTCAAAACCCTTGTTCGTGACCTCGGCAAGACGCCGGGCGTACTTGTCCAGCAAAGCGTCAATCTTGTCATGGTACATCGGATCGACGCGCCGTTTCTGATCCTCCGCAATCCTCGCGGCCTCATCCACCGCCGCGCGGTATTGGTGAGTAGCAGACCCCTTTTTATAGGGATCGTAGCTGTTGGCGTCCTTTGCGCGTTCTGCCGCGCCCTCATTGATTTCGTAGTAATTCATGATCTTGCCTCCCCTTTCCGGCTTATGCTATGTCAGCGGCCCAATTCGGGCCGTCCAGATACCCGGCCTTGTGCATACCGTTGATCCACTCTTTGACCGGTGTTTTGCTGTCGCCCACGGTGAAGCGCTGGGATGCAACCGCGTACATCCATTCGATATGCCGCCATGCCCCGCCCAGGCTGTTATGGGCCGACGTAACCAAGCCGTCTACCGTGACGAGAAAAGCAGCGCCGTTGTCAACTACCTTTACGTTTGCCATTGTTTTTGCCTCCGTTTGTCGTATGCCGTTTTTTACTGGTCAAATCTTTTTGACTGATTGCATGATAGCAAATTATTTTTGACTTGTCAATATGATTTGACTATGATTTACAAAAAAAATTGACCGGCGTTTTCAGCCGGTCAATTATTCCCTATTTCGTATTTCTCCAGGAGCCGCTTGTGATAGTCGGCGCGGGCCTTTCGCTCATCGTCGAAGTAATGGCCCCAAAAATAGTCAGACTTCGTACCGCTGTAACTCAGTGGCCAGCGGGTGCTTTCCCATGTGACAAACATTGCACCGTGCTTCGTTTCCATGCGGCCCAGCACAATCCGGCTTTCCTGCCCCAGCCGGGAAGTGCTATAGGTTTCCGCTGCTATAATCTCATAACCTTCATTGATTTCAGGTATCATATTTTTTCCTCCCTATCAGGCATACGCAAACCCATCACCCGGGTGAGCGTCCAGATACTTTTTGACTTGCTCTGCGATCTCAGGCCATTTCTGACCCTTGAAATCAAAGAGAATTTCGGTCGGGGTTTCGTCTGTTATGTTGGTAGGATAGCGGATCATAACCCAGCTCCAATCCGTATTTGTCCGGTGTTGGATGCAGACGGTTGTCTCCATCTGGCCGGGGCGCTCCAAGACAAGCAGCGCCTTTTTTATGTCGAACATGTACCCCGCCCTCCTTTCAATGCTCGGTGCCGTAACCGTAGATTTTCCGGCCACCGCCGACAATGCACATCTTCTGCCGGTCGTTCCGGTCAAAGCCCTTTTCCAGGAAAGAACATTCCTCCGGGGCCTCGCCCATGCCGTGCAGCCTCCAGATCTCAATACCGCTGAAATCAGGATCACAGTCGGCCATGTCCATTTTCTGAAAGATTTCCGGGGCGGTCATAACCTTTGCCCAAGCTCTTTCATAATCGCTGTTGTAGCCCTGGACAAGAAACAGTTCGTTGTTTTCCATGATCGAATCCTCCTTTCTCAGATCACACCGCCGTCAACGGTGACGATGGTAAGCACACCGCGACGGGTGTAATACTCGTTCCCGGCCTCGTCAATGTAGGCCCGTTCGTGCTTGCTCTGTTCCCATTCGGGACGCCGGGTGAGCTTGCCGACGATCTCAAAATTTAAAGCCTTTGCCTGCTGTCTGATATTCATATCTCAAATCCCCCTGTCGTGTTTTAGTCAAAACTTTTTGACTGTCTGGATGATAGCATATTCTTTTTGACTTGTCAATACTTTTTGACTGATTTTGATAAAAAAAATTTGACCGGCATTTTTCAGCCGGTCAAATCCTGTTCACGCGCTCTCCCGCGTCCGTGTAGCTTTTCAAAACTCTTGATCCTCAAAATCCGCAAGCGCCTCGGTGACTTCACTGTGCCGGGCGCGCGCCCTGTCGTATAAGGCTTTCATTTCCGTTACTTCTTTCGCTGTTCCGTCTTTTTCGGCGCTGTGATAATTCTTTCGGGCCATATCTAAGGCGTCTTTTTTGGTCTTTTCATCGTCCTGTAAAAGAAGATGGATGTATTCAAGCGTTTCGATTTTCATATTTCATCCTCCCATAAAAGATATGGGCGGCTCCCGTTGCCGGGTGCCGCCCCATGATCTGTTTACGCCTGCACCAAGGACTTGTAGAGCTTGAACGCCGGGGTAATCTCGGTAAAGGTGCCGATCTTGTGGTGATGCCCGTTCCGGGTGTTGGTCAGGACTACGCCGTGCCGGACTTCACCGGCCTTGTTGGTCTTGCGGGTGAGGGAAACAGTCTTGCCGTTGATCGTGCTGGCTGCTTCCTTGATGATTTCCAAACCGCTTTCAGTCTTAGTGAACATGATAAATACCTCCAAGCATTATTTTTTATTCTTTTTGCCCTGCCATCATCAGCACCGGTGGGGCGGTTCCGGTGGACACCCTTTCGGGTGTTTCGGCTGTCACGCGATCCTGTACGCCGGGGCCTCCCAGCTTTCCTCAATCGCAAGGACTTCCTCATATGTGAGAAGCCCGTCCGCGACGATCCAGCACTCTTGCTCTGCGAGGACTTGCTGGTGAAATTCAAATTCCTCCGGGGTGAGGGGCTTGCCGAACAGACTATCTAAGAAACTCAGCAACTTTGCTTTGCCATGCTCAAAACGTGCATTTTTCATTTCTATATCCTCCGCTTGTCATTTATCGTTTATCGTGTTAGTCAAATCTTTTTGACTATTTGAATGATAGCATAATTCTTTTGACTTGTCAATACTTTTTGACTAAAAATTTTTTCAAGGGAGTTTTTCAGAAAATCAAAGATTTTTCAAGGGAGTTTCAAAGTTCAATCCAAGTTAGGCCGGATCATCGGGCGCGTCAACACTCTCGCGCGCGTATATAGGCGAAACGCGATTTAGGCGTTACAGACTGTATTTTATGCCCTATTACCCCTATTACAGTCTATTTAGTAAAAAACTGTTGAAGTGTTGACAAATAGGGATAAAGCCTTATATATCAACGGTTTCAGTGTCAACAGATTTGTCAACACTTTCCGAAAATCTGTTGAATCTGTTGACAGCGTTTGTCAACAGATTTTGAAGTGTTGACACAAGTGTTGACACAAGTGTTGACAAATCTGTTGACAACAAAAAAAGCCGTACGGCCCTCCTTTTCAGGAGAACCGCACGGCTCTGATTTAGTCGATGGGGACGGGCGCTGCCTTTGCTCTCGCCGCATTTTCTTTAATCCACGGCAAGCTGGCCTCACATTCACCCTTAATAATTGCGTCCAGATCCATCCCCGCGGCATTGACCAGCTCAATGGTCATACCGTCAAGTTTGATTTTGGTCTGTTCCAAAAGTTTATGCTGCAAAAGATTGATCTGCGCGGGGGTGAGTTTTCCTTCGTTGTCGGCTTTCATGTATTCAACGGTGGTCTGCTGGAGTTCCGCGCAAGTTTGCCGGGCTGCATCACATACGCGCTGCCACGCCAGAATGATATTTTTGAGTTTCGTGTTATTGCCCAGCGCTTTCAAGACAAGAGCGCCAAGGATAGAAATACCCGTGCCCAGGGCGGCAAAAAGCAGCCTCACCGCCTGCGCGATAAGCACACCGGCGACGGTCGGGGTGCCGTCCGGGTTTTCAATCTGAATCTCCGGGGCGGTGCAGGCGCACAGCATACAAACCATCACAAGGGCCAGAACAAGTGCAAGAACCTTTTTCATGGATAAAACCTCCCAAAATAAAATTAACACCCGGTCAGGGTGTTTTTAACAGTTCGCCACATCGTTTGCAAACTCAACGATGCGCTGGCGGAAAGCGTCGGTCTTTCTGCCGTCGATTTCCTCATTCCAGTAACCATTGCCCGCCATGACCGCCTGGAGCATCATAACGGACATGTCAAAGGGCTTAAAATCGCCCGTAGGCGCGTTTTCCTGTGCGGGTGTGGAAACGTCCGGGACAGTCCCGGAAAATTCGTTGTAGGCTTCCTCGCACAGTCCAGCGCGGTAAATACACGCCTTTTCGGATTGGTCGGCGGGCATTTCAAACCGGTGCATAAAAACATCGGACATTTCCCGGATTGTGCCGTCACCGGTGAGCGCAGCCAGCACCGGTGCGAATTGCGGCTGGTGTAGCTCTGTCCAAAACCACTTGATCGCCAGTTCCTCGCTGCCGATGGACAAGCCCAGTGCTTTGGACGCGTCATAAAAACCTGCTTTCCGGCTTCCTTCCGTCCACTGGAGCCATCCATACCCGCCCCCATTCGGGCCGCGGTTGATAAACTCATCACGGGGCACATACCCGTCGTCTACCCATTTGGTGTAAAGCTGGGATTTGGTATAGGCCGGGGCATCGTTGTCGCCCTGCACCCGGAACGGGATATTCCCGCTTTCTGCTTTGGCGTGGCCTACCACCACGGCGGCGGCTTTGTCCGACAGGCCCAGCTTTTTGAGCGCCGCCCACTGTGTTGCTCTGCTCATAGCTTCCCTCCTTTACAGAAAATCGTTTTCGCGTTGGCATTTTTTATAGGTTTCTTTTATGATCTCGATTGTTGACTTGACCTTTTCATTTTCAAAGTCTTTGTGGCTGTCACAATAGGTGTTATAGCCTTTTATATCCTCGAACACGTTATTGAAGTGTTCTTCGGAGTGCCGGACTTTGCTTCTTACTTCATCCCCAAAACGGAGAATACGGCGACGCGCGGCAAGTGCGTTTTCTTCGTCGTGCTTTTTATCCTGGGCTTTATTATAGACCTCCAAGGCGTCCAATCGGTGCCCCATATCATCAAGTCTGCCGCCAATCACCCCAAGTTTTGTGATTACCTCCCCATTTAAACCCTCGCCTATCTTGCGACCAAGCCACTTAAAAAAAGCGACAATCATTTTCCAAAACCACGTCCAGGGGTTTAATTTGATCGGCGCTATCTGTGCAAGGGTGCATAGAATAATCAGTGCTACGCCTCCAGTTTTAAGCGCGTCCGTCGCCCCAGTCGCTTTAAGTAAATCTGATAAACTCAATATCAGAACACTCCTTATTTTTTCCGCCCTCAGCGCGTGTAGCGCCATTCGATGCGGTTATTTCTTTCGGCCCGGCAATATGAGGCCGAAAACAAGGCCGATTATTCCGAGAATCCACGGAATAACCAGCCATGCTTCGGGACCGTATGCAAAGGCGCGCCATTTAAGCGCCGCGATTTCTGCTATCAGATAGTACCAAATCTCACCCATAGCGCCCCTCCTGTAAGGCCCTCACAAAAACCGCTTTACGGTTCGTCTGTTGCGGCGGGTTCCTCGGTGGCGTTGGCCTCCGGTTCGGCGTCAACGGGCGCTG
>Ga0247611_10004691_pt1 | contig 18736 bp, 11 predicted proteins | sample 177DNAGHGhighgp2_FD_192422 | JGI IMG/M metagenome (GOLD analysis project Ga0247611, IMG submission 192422) | Sheep rumen microbial communities from Palmerston North, Manawatu-Wanganui, New Zealand - 1770 DNA GHGhigh gp2 | ecosystem: Host-associated > Mammals > Digestive system > Stomach > Rumen... | reverse complement strand
CAAACACGACAGGTCAGAACTATGGTTCATTGGGTGATGCCACTAGGAAGATTACCATAAACGATGGGGCAACTCTGGCTACTACAGGTATCATCATGACCGACCAGCCTATCGCTGTCAGTGGAACAGCCACAATTGATGTCGCCAGCGGTACATCACTGACGTTCAACAAAGGATTTACAGGTTCTGGCGCAACGATTGTTAAGTCTGGTGCTGGCACGATGACTCTCGGACCAGGAAAGGCATATAGCAAACTTCTCGTCAAGAACGGCCGGGTCAATTCTCAGGCTGTCAGCAATATCGACCAGTTGCCTGCCACTGTTGAGTTTGGCTATGGAGTTGTCTGGGGGGCAAATGAGGAGAATACACCAGGTATTACAAATACTACCAACTTTGTTGTTCCGGAAGGAGCTACTGGTGAATTCCGTGGTTCATTCCGTGGGACATATAGTGGCAAGCTCACAGGAAAGGGTAAGTTCAAGCCTGTGAGTGGTGGCGTAAGATGCTATTGGGATGGCGACTGGAGTCAGTTTGAAGGTGTGATAGAGCCTGAAGCCAGTGATGCCACTAATCGACAGAACAAGAAATCGTATACACCGACCTTTGATTTCCGGAATGCCAAGGGTCTGCCTTTGGCAACACTGAGTCTGCCTAGTGGCTTCACTTTCAATACCACCCACAATATATCGGTGGCTAATGTCGTAGGTTCTGGAACTCTTGGCAGTACCTACACCTATACCATTGGTGGCCAGAATGACAACATCATAGCTAATTGGAGTGCTACCGCACCGGTCGTAAAAGAAGGTGATGGCTATATGGAGGTTATCAAAGCTGGTGCAATTACTGGCGGTCTGACAGTCAAAGCAGGTGAGTTGCGCTTCTATGGTGACCTGAATTCTCAGTTCTTTGGCACCAAGGGCATCACACTAAGTGGCACGGGATCTATCGCTGGTAGCGGTCTATTGGCTTCGCTGACTATGGAGAGCGGTACCAAGTTGACACCTTGCAGCAACTTCTTCTTTGTTGACGAGTATATCTTCTCACCAGCTACTGTCAAAACCAGTGCAGCCATGAACATCAAGCAGGGTGCTACGGCAAAGTTCCTGATTGAGAGCGCAGATTCGTACTCTACTGTAGAAGCGCGCTTCCTAACCGTCAACGGCACGGTCACCGTAGAGCTGATGGATGGATATACACCCAAGGTGGGTGACAAGTTTACGCTTTGGACGGCATCAGGATCCTTCACAGGCACTCCGACATATAGTCTGCCTGTGCTGCCTGCCGGATTATATTGGAATACCAACGAACTGGCCGCAAAGAGTGGCGTCTTGAGCATTACTGATGATCCTACAGTAGGAATTGGACAGATAGCTGCCGATGCTATGGTTCAGGCAGAAGTGTTCTCAATCACTGGCATCCATTTGGGTAGCTTCCATACTCAGCGTAGCCAGATTCCTGCTGAGGTCAAAAAGCTGGGTGTCATGTCAGGCACGTATATTGTCAGAATGTCGGCTGGGCGTAACACCATGACTGAGACCATCATTATCCGCTAGTATGCCGGTCTTTGTAGCAGTATAGTGTTAAAAATACGGTGAATTGCAGTACTTTTATACAATTCACCGTATTTTTTTTTTGTTTTTCTTTTGCTTTTCACAAAAAATCATTAACTTTGCACCCGACTACTGAGAATATAAGCAAATAATCATTTTTATAACTAAAACATTAATTAAGTATGAAAAAAAGATTACTCATGCAGTTAATGGCTGTGGTTTTCACAGTAGGTGCATACGCCTTGAATGTAGGCGAATACATCTATTCACCCTCAGCCAAGTATGTGGTAGATGGAGCTAACGTCTTCACAGGCGGAGACTTTACTGCCGGTTATGAAAAAGTATGGCTTAACGAAGCTGGTGAGGCCTTGGGTAAGATGTGGGGTGTACAGACCAATGTAGGCCCTAATGGAGAGGCCGCCATGGTCAGCAACGAGGCCAGCAATGCTGAAGGTGCCTATCTGACCCACATCCAGCCTTTGGAGCCCGGTTTGTATACCGTGTCCTATTGGGTGAAGGCCGAGTCGGCTATCGTTACTTCTATTGTTAATACGGCCACTAACTATGTGCACATCTTCACCAACAAGACTGGCGATAACACCATTGAAACAGAGATAGCAGGTAAGGCCAGCTATACTGCTGATTGGAAGCAGATTGTGTACACCGTTAATGTAACCTCCGCTGACACCTATCTAGTTTTCAATGCCTTCAATGTGGCTTCTGGTACGATGTTTGCCAACTTTGAGGTCTATCCCGTTCATGAGGTGTTCGATACCCGTAAGACCGACCGTCTGTTCGAGTATGCTGACAAGCTGTTTGCAGAGCCCGATTTCGTAAACGAGAAGGAAACCTTTGCTGCTGAAATCGAGTTTGCAAAGGGTGCAGCCTCTGATCCTTCTGCTATGGAAGATGCGAGCACTATGGGCGATGTGATGACTGGCCTGAATGCTGCCATTGCTACCTATCTTGATGCTAATGCCGGTAATGCGGTAGGCGTAACTGCGGATGGTGTGTCTACGACCCGCTATCTGTTAGACTGGGCAACTCAGGGTTACAGTAACTGGAACAATGTAAGCAGCAAGGGTGCTTGGATCTTTGATGGTGGCCGCTGGGGCTTTGCACCCAATGTGCCAGATGGAACAACTGATAGTGGTGGAAATGTTCGGACAAGTGGCGATTTGGAGCGACCTCTTGATGATGGCTATGTAGCTAGTGCCGGTATCCAGACGAGCTATACGCTTGATGTTGGTCTGCATATCAATCCTTCTGCTTTCGAAGGTACCTCACTGAAGGCTGGTAAGTATATGTTCTCTATCGAGGCACAGGCCGTTGCTTCTGCAAATAAGTCAGCCCCCTATGGCTCTAACGAGGGTGTGGAGATTAAGGCTCCTTGGATTTGGGTAGGTGCTGATACGCTCAAGCTCGACAATGTGGTGCTCAATAACACCAACTGGCAGCGCCTCTATTATATTGCAGAGGTGAAGGAAGGCGAGCAGGTAACAGCTGGTTTCCACTTCCCCGTAGTCGACGGCTCTACTGGTGGCCGCTACAGTCTGCGCAATCCGGAATTCCGTGTTGTAGGTAAGACGCAGGAGCAGGTAGACCACTTGTATGCCTACGACCAGCTGAGCGTCCAGAAGGATGCATTGAAGGAACGTCTTGACCTGGCCAATGCTGATGTGGTTAAGGGTATTGCCGACGGATTCCCTTGGGGACATGCTATCCTGCAGGATTCTATCAACAAGTATCAGGCTGTCTATGACGACCTGCTGACCGTTGTCTCTGCCGATGGTGACGAACTGAATCCTGAGCGTATCACGCTGGATTATAAGGATGAGATTCTGAAGGCTGTGCAGGCCATGAATTCGGCTCGTAATGCTTATGCCACTACCAATAGGCATTATACCACTCTGATTTCTGATGTTGCTACCTGTAACGAGTCTCTAAATGCCGAGAATCATGCCAATGGTGACAAACCGACGTTCAAGGCTGTTATCGATGCCTCTCAGGCTATGATTGATGCCGTTCAGTATGATGTTGACCAGACGGTAGAGTTTTATAAGCAAGACAGCACGATGCTCGTGGCTAAGGAGGTCTTTGAGATGGGAACTGCCACACGTGTCAATCCCGCCGAACTGACCTTCACCCTGAAAAATGGTGGCTTTGAGCCTTGGAGCAGCAAGTCTACCTATAGTTCTGACCGCACTGTTAATGGTTGGACATTCCATATCGGTACTGACGGCAAGCAGTGGGATGTAGCTCCTGACGGCGCCTACGATTCGGGCAGAAAGGCTAGTATCTGGCGTGGTTCCTCAGTCGGACCTAACGGTAAGGCGTCACAGAAGTTCAAACTCAGCAAGGCTGGCGTCTATGAGTATCGTGCCAAGGCATTCGCAACAGAAGCTGGTGATCAATGCAAACCGTTGGAGTATATGGCTGTAGCCAAGACACCTACTGTGCTTGATGTAGTAGCATTTACCAATACACCTATCGACTCTGTATTCATTCCCAATGTGCGTCTGTTCTTCGGTCCTGATGGTAACCGTAACGACTCGCTCGTAGTTTCTAAGTGTGCCCCTTATGATTGGGGTAGGGCTATGACTTACTCAATTATCTTTGTAAAGACCGACGATGTCGAAGCAGACTTCGAACTCGGCCTTGAGGCACTTGACAATGGTGCTACTGTTGGCGTGAATACCTTCGGATTTGGTGACAACCACCTTTACTATCTTGGTGATGCAGCTGCTTACGAGGCAGCTACGAATGCTGCACTGGACGAGGAGATTGCCAACGCCCAAAAAATGATAGCTCCTATTACTCCCGACATTCAGAATCCTAGTGCAAATCCTACCGACTGGTTGGTATACAAACTCTACCGCTTGATGGGTGACCGCGCCAACTATCCTTCTCAAGAAGAGGATGATTTTGCTGATGCCGGTGGTAAGGATTACTGGTATCAGAATTGGATGAAGCTCACCGCTGAGAAGACACTCCAGGAGAAGCAGAACACCATCATTACTCTGCAGGAGTATGAGAAGTGTCTTGATGAGATGCTCAATCCTACTGGCATAGACACGCCTGCTGTTGTCGAGAAGGTAGTTTCTGGGAACAAGGCAATCTATACAATCGCTGGTGTACGTGTGCAGGGTGACGGTAAGAATCTGTCGCGCGGTCTCTATATCATCAATGGTAAGAAATATGTTGTAAAGTAAGTATTATAACATTAATATAAAAAAAGTTGGAGAGTCTGAATGGCTTTCCAACTTTTTTTACTACCTTTGCACTCGAAAACTAATCATATATCCAAATAAACTATTAAGCGTATGAAGAAATTTTTTACCTTGACAATGCTGACACTGATGTTTGCAGTGACGGCAAGTGCACAAAGTACATTGCGTAAGACATGGGACTTCCGTGAAGGCTTTAGTGTTAAGACCGTGAACGCCTTGAAGGCTGACCAAGAAGAATTTGGTGCCGACAAGTATTGGCGTAACTATGAAAGTGATAATACAAAGGCTGATGAACAGCACTTCTGGAATGCCAGCAAAAGTGCTAAGAACAGTGATGGCTTTGCCTGCACTCATAATGGTGGTCAGGAGAAAGTTATCTCTGAATTGGATGGTTTGGTATTAGGTATGAGTAATGCCAAGAAGTTTGTGATTACCTATGATGGAGCCCAGGCACCTAACGAATTTGCGGCTGAGGGGGGACCCGCCATCGGTGAGATGATTCCTCATGGTAAGAGCTATGTATGGCTGAACGGAAAAAATGAGACCATCAAGTTCAGTGCCGAAGTGAACCAAACCATTAAGATTGCCGTAGAGTCGCATGCAGTCAATAAGAGCAAACTCGGTGATGCACGCGGTATCTCTTTGTCGACAAGTGCCGGCACGCTGACCCCAAAGTTTGAGGGTAGTCCTGTTCCCGTTTACTATACAGAGTATGAGTGGGATCTGACGGGTGATGCCGGAACTGTAGCCGACCTGACTATTAAGTCTACTAACGGCTGCCACATCTACTACATCATTGTCGGTGATGGTGATGATCCTAATGCTAACAAGACTAAGGTGACTTATCTTACTGAGGGTGATGCAACGGCAGAGCCTGCCTATCAGGCATTGGTGGCTAATGAGGAACTGCTTGTGACAGCCGTAGATATGATAGAGAAGTCGGGCAATATCGCTGAGTCAGATTACAAGAATGCCGATGTCATAGTGCTCAGTCCTAAGATGAACTATGCCGATGCTGTCAAGCCTCTCTTGGCTTTCTATCCTATTCTGAACCTCAATGCCTCTTTGTATACTAAATGGGGTTATGGAGAAGTTGTTAATGCAAGCCAGGAGGGTGCTCTCATCAAGCTCTTGAACAATGACCTTTTATCTGGATTCCAAAATGAGGTTGACTATTTCGGTTCTGACGAAGATGGTTATTTCCTTGTGCTTAGTACGGGTAAGTCTTTCCAGGGCATCAAGTTAGGCGATTACTTCGCTGAAGATGCCGTCGTGGCCGTTGACCCTTCTGATGAGACTGTGGCTGCTGTTCATGTACATAACATGTATCATAATGCTTATGTGTATCTTCCCGAAGAGTCATTTGTTACAACTCCCAAGTTGCTGACCAATGCCATTGACCTTCTTAAGGCCTCAAAGACAGAAATTACGCAGGCTCCTGCTCCAAAGATTAAGTTGGAATACAAGGATCTTAAGACTAATATTTCAATGACTATGGCTTCAAGCGCACTGCCTAAGTCTCATATCTATTATACTTTGGACGGTTCTGATCCTACCGCCGAGAGTACTGAATATGTAGAGCCTCTGACAGTTACCAGCGAGACCGTTGTTAAGGCTGTTGCAATCGCAGAAGGTTATCTGCTCAGCGAGGTCGCTACAGCCACAGCAGAAATCTTCTCTCAGCCTGCACAGCCCACCATTGCTGCAACATATAATGATGGCGCTACCAGTGTCACATTGGCTTGTGCTACAGAGGGAACTACTATATGGTACAACTATTCTGAGAGCAATGACACAGTTAAGTCTATGAAGTATTCTGAGCCGATCAGCCTTAAGACTCCTGCCACTCTGACTGCCTTTGCTGTTGTCAATGGACAGGTATTCTCAGAATTGACTACTCAGCGTGTTGTTGTAAAGAACGCTTTGGTCCGTCAGGATCAGATTGGTCTGTTCGATGCTAATGCTGCTGACTGGCAGAAAGGTGGTAGCGGTAGCACAATCTATTACTTCACATGGGGCAAGAATGCGCGCAGCATCTATGATACTACGGCAGAGCCTATCGGTACAACAGCAGATCCTGAAACAGGCGACGAAATAAATATTTATCCAGAATATCCATACGAATACTACGTTCCTCTTGATGCAGAAGGCAATGCAAAAGAGTGGGAGGTCATGTCAAAGGGACAGGTTATGATTTGGCAGAATCTGACAAGTGGCAAGGATGCTGGTAACTGGCAAGGTTATAACCCAGCAACATCTGCTGACATGATTAATTATGCTCCTATTACAAACCATTGTATTCAGTTTGGTGGCAAGACTAGTGGTGAGCCTTATTCTGGAGCAATCCAAACACGTTCTAAATATCAAGGACCGTTTGATGTTGTAAGCATAGTTGGTAACTGTAGTGGCGACAAAAACACAGGAGTCGCCAATGCCTCTGGACGAATGATGATTCAAGTATCTACGGATAGTCTTACTTGGACTAATATTGGTGACGAAATCGTAACTCCAACTGGTGCTGGTGCATTCCGCTTATGGGTTACTAGAACAAGCAGCTACAACGAATCTGATGAAGTATTTGTTCGTATGATTCAAGTAGGTGGTTCAAGTTCTCAGCAAGTGTGGAATATGTATATCCTGAATGCCGGCGAGAAGTCATTGGAACTGAAGAAACAGTACGACGATGAATGGCAGGCTTTCGTTGATGGCATTGAGACTGTCAACTATCAGAGCAACAAAGCCATGAAGGCCATCTACAACCTCAACGGTATCCGTCAGAATGGTTTGCAGCGCGGTCTGAACATCGTGGTGATGGGCGACGGCTCAGTCAGAAAGGTTATCAAATAAGACGGATTAAAACGTTTGAGTTAACTAAATCGGCACATTACTTGGTGATGTGCCGATTTTTTTGTACTTTTGCCGCGTAGAATAATACGAGTAATTAAAACAAACTACAATATGAACAAACTAAGACTCTTTTTCATGTCATTGATGGCCTTGATAACCATCGCTTCCAAAGCTCAAGTAACTCCCATAAGCCAGATGGAGAAACTGGACCGTGGACTCGTGGCAGTACCAACCAGTACAACAGCAAATTTTGTCAGTTGGCGCCTGCTTGGCACAGACGACAAGGCTAACACGACCTTCGACCTGCTGCGTAATGGTACGGTCATTGCTTCCGGACTTACCAAGACCAACTATCAAGACACTCAAGGATCAGCCACGGCTAAGTATCAGGTCGTGACCAAGGTCAACGGTTCTGCTATTGAGAATTCTGCAGAGGTCACACCTTGGGGGAAAAAGTATCTGTCACTGAAACTCGACCGTCCTGCAGGTGGTACGGATTCCAAATGGACGAATACCGACAACACAGTAGGCCCTACAAGTGCGACCTACGCCTACTATCCTAACGACATGAGCGTGGGCGATGTAGATGGCGACGGACAATATGAATTGTTTTTGAAATGGGAGTCTACCCATGCTCAGGACAACTCTCGAAGTCATGGAGCCACTGGCAACACCTTCATTGATTGTTATAAATTGGATGGCACTCGCTTGTGGCGTCTCGACCTTGGCTTAAACATCCGCGACGGTGCACACTATACACAATTCATGGTCTATGACTTTGATGGTGACGGTAAAGCAGAGATGATGTGCAAGACAGCTGCTGGTTCAAAGGACGGACTGGGCAACTACGTCAATCAGGCAGCCACTGACGAGACCATTAAAGGGCACGACAACACCAAAGACTATCGCAACTCTGGCGGTCACATCCTCAGCGGTCCCGAATATCTGACCGTCTTCAGCGGACTGACAGGCAAAGCCATTCATACCACCTGGTATCTGCCAGGACGTGCAGGCACAGGCAGCAAAACATCGTCTGGCAGCAGTACAACTGAAGGTGGTTCAGAACTAGGTAAAGTCAGCACCTATCCTAATGGCTTCTGGGGAGACAATTATGGTGGTCGCTCTGAGCGCTTCCTTGGCGCTGTTGCCTATATCAACGGTGCAGACAAGCCAGCCTGTGGCATCTTCTGTCGCGGCTACTATACCAAGGCCTATGTCTGGGCAGTCAGCTTCGATGGCAGCCGTCTGCATACCGAATGGCTGCATTGCTCGCCCAGCACCACGCAATGGCTGGTATATGCCTCCAAATGGGCTGAAGGACAGTCTGGTCTAACCTATACCGTCGATGGTGACCTGCTGAAGCGTATTCCCATTAAGACGGCTCCTGCTAATACCGGTGGAGTTAAGAGCACGGACACCAGTGGTGGCGTTGTGGGCAGCAACACGCTCTACGGCAATGGTAATCACAACATGTCTATTGCCGATGTCGATGGTGATGGCTGCGATGAGATTATCTGGGGCGCAGGCGCTTTGAACAACGATGGCACCCTGCTCTATGCCACTGGCTATGGACATGGTGATGCTATGCATGTAGGCAAGATGATTCCCGATCGTGAAGGATACCAAGTCTTTGATGTACATGAAGAAAAACTGACTGCCACACATGGCTCATGGGATTTACATGATGCCCGTACTGGTGAGGTTATTTATCATGGAGGTTCAGCAGATTCCGATAATGGCCGTGGTATGGCAGGCGACCTGACAGGTAAAGATGGCTATGAATTCTGGTCCAGTGATGTTCGTACACCATACTCAGCTCTCACAGGTAAGGCCACCAGTATCAAGAACTGCTCCGTCAACTTCCGCATCTACTGGGATGGTTCTATTCAAGATCAGCTTCTTGATGGCAGCTACAAATATAGCGGAGATGTCTGGGCGCAGACAGCCCATGCAGAGCCTGTCATTACCAAATGGAATGGTTCAAGTTTCTCTAATGTCGTTTCGTTCTACAGCACCACCTATAACAACGCTCAGACAGCCAACTATACTAAGGCCACACCTTGTCTGCAGGCCGACATCCTAGGCGATTGGCGTGAGGAGCTTGTGATGTGGAACAAGAAAGACTCCTCGGAGATTATGATTTTCACCACGTGGACCCCAACGACCTATGCCGTTCCTACACTGATGCACGACCACACCTATCGTATGGGCATCTGCTGGCAGAATACAGCCTACAACCAGCCACCTCATCTGGGCTACTATCTGCCTGACTATATCAATGGCAAGATAGATACTGGTATTAAAGTTGTCAAAGGGAAGATGGTGGACGAAAGAGACGACAATTGGTACACTATCAATGGTCAGAAGCTCATAGACAAGCCAAGTAAGCCCGGCCTATACATCAATAACAACAAGAAAGTGATTATCAGATAAATGATCACTAGAACCTACACTATGATTTAGTATAACATCACACCGTGCCTGGCCCCCTGTGAGGACAATCATCTAAGGTTCGCATCCGCTACGGGCGGAAGGCCCTTCCGCTTCCTTCTCGCGCCCCGTCCGCACGTAGCGGAAGAGGCGCCCGCTTCCTTCGGAGCATGCCTCTGCTTCCTTCGCGCTACTAGTTTGAAGCCTTCGTGCTACCTCTCAAACACTTGCTTGAGTTATTACTCCGAAAGAAATTTTGAATACTCTTGGAGTATTTCTGATTACTCCGATAGTATTGAACAACGTTCCAGACTTGCTTCCAGCAATCGTCACCATGAGAAACATCCTATGTAACAGCGTGCCCCCTGTTACTCTGTTTCTACTACCTCATGAAGGACCATCTCGGCAGTATTATTGGTATTGTCAATGTAAACGGAGACGATGTCTTTACAGCATCATACGATCCTTGGGGCAAGCAGACCGTCACCATAGACAGTCTTCATTTCCACTGTGGCTTCACTGGCCATGAGATGTTACCCAAATATGACCTCATCAACATGAATGGTCGTCTGTACGACCCATATCTCGCCCGCTTCCTTTCGCCCGACAACTATGTGCAGATGCCAGATTTCAGCCAGAGCTTCAACAGGTATAGCTACTGCTTGAATAATCCGCTGAAGTATGTTGACCCTGACGGTGAAAACCCAATAGTAATAGGTGCAATAATCGGTGCTATTGCAGGAGCTTATATTGGTGGTGTTGCAACTAATGATGGAGAGTTAAACCCCCTTCAATGGAATTATAATCAATTAGAGACATACTTAGGACTTTTTGCCGGTGGCGTTTTGGGTGGTGTTACTGGAAGTGTCTTAGGAGGATCCACTCTATGGACAACGTCTTTTACTTTCTCCACGCCATGGGCTACTATTGGAACTTCACTCGGAATCTCTACGGGGGCTATTGGAGCAGGTACAAAATTCAAATTCAATTTGCATTGGACAACGGCAGCTGGCGGAGGATATGATAGTGTTGAAGAAGTAATTGAAAAAGCAGTTGAAAGAGCTGGTAATGCTTTTGACGAATATGTAGTTCATTACCATCATTACATGGACAACATCCACACAGGATTAGATGTCATTGGACTGATACCAGGTGGTGACTTTGCTGATCTGGCAAATGCGGGATTATACTTATTAGAAGGCGATTATACCAATGCAGGTATTAGCGCAGCTGCCATGGTTCCTGTCGTTGGTGGTATTGCCACGGGAGGGAAACTGGCGAATAAGGGATTCTCCTCATATAGGAAATTCAAAAAAGCTTATGGTAAAGCAGGCGATGGCATGGAATGGCATCATATTGTAGAACAAAGACCAGCAAATATCTCTCAATTTGGATCTGAAAGGATTCATAATATTGATAATATGATAGCTATTCCGAGAGATGTCCATAGAAAAATATCGGGTTATTATTCCTCAAAGCCGGAAGATCTTGGTGGGTTAAGAGTACGAGACTGGCTTAATGGACAGAGTTATGAAAAACAGTATGAATTCGGCCTTGAAGTGTTAAAAAAATATGGATATTAGGTTTATATGTATTTTTTTTACTATTTTTGCATAAAAAATGAAAAAGATTAATTCTATAGAAGAAGCCCTTCTACTTTTCGAGAAAAATACGACGAAAAGAGGGGAAGCCTTATTTGCTGGAGATTTTAAAACATATAACAAATACTTGCCTACGATTAATAAATGTATAATGTATTTATATGAACATCAACAATTACATTTGCTATATAAGTTTCTTACTCATGAAAATTACTTAGTCAGATCAACTACAGCATATGTCTTGTTGCCTCTGTATGAGAAAGAATGTATCAGAGTATTGTCTGAAATTGTAAATGGTGACTATGGTGTTCAATGTATGAATGCTAAACGCATATTGATGAATTGGGAAAAAGGTGATTTGATATTTCCTTATCTAACAGATAGTGGAAAGATGTCTATTCCAAATCAGGAAGATTTGCCATATAATAGAGCGAACAATATTAAAAAAAAAGAAAAAAACGATGGATTCTCTCCAGAAATACTGCGATTGTCTCGGATATTCGGATGTCCTCCTGCTAATGACATAGAACTGCGAAATGAAGACTGTGGTTTCTATGTGAGACTTAATCGAGAGACACAGGAACTGACTGTCAATGTCAACACGCTTGTCAATCCCTATACGCAAGACGTGGTAGCGGTGTATCAAGAGCGGTTGGATTGTTTCAAGGCCTTTGAACAAGTTGCCACTATTTCTGCAGAGCGTCCCAGCAAGTTGGGCTTTATGAAAATTTTACTGACTATTCCTATGGAAAAGGCCACTGACGATGCGCTGATACAGATAAAGGATACCATCTATTCGATATACAACGAATGGAAACCCAATGAAACTTTAGTGTGTTTCAAGGTAAAATACAATGAGGCCACCAGTTATTTTGAGGGGGAATGGTGGATGCCTAAAAGAGCTGTCATCAAAAATGAACGATATGATTTTTCTGACGAAATGAAATACGACGAAGCAATGTGGGAGCTAGTTCAGGGGGAGTATGACGAGTTTGAGAACTCCGATTCATTCGCGTTAATTGTCCCCTCGGAATTTCAAAAGATTTGGGATTCAACGGAGTATGATTATAAGCCTAAGCTTTGGTGACCAGGGGACTGTGATCATTTTTTGAGTAGATTATTTTGAAGTTTAAGAAAATGTTACTAAATTTGCACTGTCAAACAAGAAAGCATCAGCACATGCCTCGACAGGAAAGGACAAAGAGCGGTACTGGAATATGTCATTCAAGGAATAAAATAAAATTATATAAGAATATGAAAAGAGTAATAGTATTGGGTTTGCTGTGTTGTTCGATGGCAACGATGGCACAGAACGAGAAAGGCGCGTTCTCAATAAGGCCGATGGCAGGTGTCAACCTGTCGGACTTTTCGGGCGGCGTCAGTGAAGACTTTTACCACATGAAAGCAGGGCTTGCAGTGGGTGTAGAGGCTGAATACGGCATCAGCAGGTCGTTTGGTCTTTCGTTAGGTGCCTTCTATTCACAGATGGGTGCTAAGGTTGATGGAACCCTGATGGCAACGGCCGTCAACGATGAGTACTTAATATACATAGAAACTAAGGACAAAGGCAAGGTGACATGCAACTATATCACGCTGCCGCTGATGGCCAATTTCTATGTGCCGACCGTCAAAGGCCTTGCGTTGAAAGTGGGTGCTCAGATGGGGATAATGGCAAGCAGCCGAATGAAGGCTGATGTCGATGCCACGATAGAGGCGTATTTGAGAAACAGCGCAACGGGGACTCCCACTACTACTAATGAGCAGACCACTATTGACCAGGACACCGAATGTAAGTCGCTTGATTTTGGCATCCCCTTCGGCCTGTCGTATGAGCATAAGAATGTTGTCGTCGACCTGCGCTACTATTTCGGCCTGACCAAGATAGACAATTCTGCATCCAACCGCGAAGACATCCGCAACCGCTGCCTCACCCTGACACTGGGCTATCGATTGCCGCTTTAACAAAGTAAGATGAACTCAAAAAATGAATACTACAATGAAACGTATCAACATGCTCGTCGTCACCCTCGCCATCACGCTTGGAGTGGTGGCCCAAAACCAGAAAGGCACTTTTTCCATACGCCCGATGGCAGGTATCAGCATTGCCAACCTGAGCAGCAGCCTGGACGACTATTATCACAACCAGGTGGGGCTGACGGCAGGCATCGAAGTCGAATATGCCGTCAGCAATCAGGCAGGCATCTCTCTCGGTGCTATCTACTCACAACAAGGCTCGGAGATTGACGGCAGCACCGACCTGCGCTATACTGATGACAACGGACAGCAACATGCAGAATATTCTGAGTACAAGGGGCACTTAAGAGCCAACTACATCAACCTGCCCCTGATGGTTAACTATTACATTCCCGTTGTCAGGGGACTGGCTATAAAGGCAGGCATCCAAGTAGGACTGCGCAGCGACGAGCGTTTGAAGGCTGACCAGCTATCCGTAAGGCACGCTTACCTTCCATCTTCCGATGTTTTCACGATGCAACCCTCAGGCCTAGTTGCTGAAATGTGGTCAATGGTCTTCAATGAGACCGATGTCAGCAAATCGGTGGATTTCGGTATTCCCGTGGGCTTGTCCTATGAGTACAAGAATGTCACACTGGATGCGCGCTACTGCTTTGGCCTGACGAAAACCGACAAGATACTGGAAGCGGAGGACAACCGCAACCGCACCTTCTCAGTGACATTAGGCTATCGGTTCAACTTATAAACTGCCTGTAATCACACTCGTCGTGCGCCGCAGGGTGGCCGGGGGACTCACACCTAAAGGAATGAGTGTGGCTTCGCAATCTGATGATCATTTTTTGAGTAGATTATTTTGAAGTTTAAGAAAATGTTAATCCTACAAAGATGAAAAAGATAGCAATTCTTTGGTTGGCAGCCATGTTGGCAGGCTGTTCAACGACACCACGAGTGGTTGCTGACGTTACTGAAATGCTGCCAAGCCAATCAGCAGAGAAGGTCGTGATATATGATATTAACAAAAGTGTGCCTGCTGAAGCAAGGGCTATCGGCAAGGTGAGTGTAACGGATGGAGGTATGACACCAACTTACAAATGCCTTTATGGGAACATGCTGACACTGGCCGTAAAAAAGACTGCTGAGAGCGGAGGTAATGCCTTGAAAATCGACCAACACAAGACACCGAACTTCAGTTCCAGTTGCCATCGCATTTACGGCACTATGTATGTGATGCCTGACAGCTTGTTGAGTGGTGATACACGGTCTGTCATATTAGAGATGGAGGAAGAGAATGACAAAGAGTTGCTGGCAATGATTCACGAACAAATTGCCAGGAGAGAGAAGATGCTTGACAATCCAAAAGACATTGTCAAGATAAATATTGGCCCTTCATGGATTACGTCAGAGATAACGACTCCCCAAAACGTCTATAAATCAGAGACAGGTCTTGGGGTGGGTGTCGACTATCAGCATTTTTGGCAATCGGGTTTTGGCATCGGCATCAACTACCTGTACCATTCGACAACCTTCAATGACACAGAGAGCATTAGGATGCATTATGTTGGTCCAAGTGTTGTCTATGGTATCAAGTTGGGGGACAGTTGGCGTCTGGACGTAGCTCTTGGTATAGGCTATTCTGTCTATAAGGAGGTGTATTCCGGCTATATGTTTGGAGATAGTTCTGAATCGAATATCGGGGTCTTGGGGCAGTTAGGGGTCGAACACATGTTTTCAGACCGAATAGGTATCGGTCTCCAACTCAATACGTTTACCATGCGTATGAAGAGACCAGACAATATGGATACCAGCAAATATGATTTCTATGGCATCAGGCGACTCGATGCTCAAATTGGTTTAAGGTTCTATTTATAGTGATGCTTGTAAAGATTATACTTTCTATGGAACTATCAATATTACAACATGCTAAGGACAAGGCGCCGCGACAGGTGACGCTGGACGAAATGGTACGACAAATACGGGGTGACCAGTGGCCTACGGGCTATGTATGAGGAGACAGGCGAGACGTGAGGCGTGCTCGATGCCGGTTCGCTGCCCTTTTAATTAATTTAATTAAATAATTATTAGCCCCTTAAGGGGCTTAAATAAATTAATATTTAATAACGCGCGAGATTCAAAATGAAGTGGGACGAAGAGCAGAAAATGAAAAGAAAAAAATCACGTCTGTCGGACAAAGTCGGACATCGCCCTTCCCAGATGTAGTACCTTTGTACCCGTTAAGGCAAGTGAGCCAAAGGTACGGCACTTTCGACCCGTGCTAACGTCATCTTTGAGGTGTTCCGACGTCATCTACGACCTGTTCCGATGATACTTTAGGGGGGTAAAGTATCGCATCTACGACCGCAAAGTGACGTACCTTCGGGCGATAGGAACGTTCCGGACGACCGCAAAGTGATATACCCTGCGGCACCACTGATTGACAGTTTAAAACGAACACAAATTGCACGAATCAAACGAATTATCATGAGGCGCCATAATATTCGAGAGATTAGTGAGATTCGTGTTCAAAAAAGAAAAGTGTTTAATATCTAAAGATGATGAGTCAGAAGTATGTCAACACCAAGACGCTGCTGAAGGACGTCGTCTTCGAGGAGGCCCACGGTCTCATGGCCGGCAGCAGTACCGGCACAAACAACGAGAATGTCGCTAAAGAATATGCTGACCTGCAGCCGAAGTAAAAAAGGGGGCGTGTCATTTTGACACGCTCCCCCAAAGGTTTTGCTATTCAATTAATTATCAGAAGGTCACAGCACTCTTAGACGATCCAACCTTGATGACAGAGTTGTCAGTGAACACGAAACTGCGACCGAAGGTGTACTCGCCAGAGTCCTCATCTTCCTGTGCTTCGAAGTACTGTATGCTGTCGCCAATCTTCACGCCTACCCAGAAAGGTTCGCCATAATAGTCAAGAACACTGATGTAGAGCGTAGTGCCATTGGCAACCTGTATACCGTCGCTGTCGATAGCACCATAGTATGCCTCACTCTGAGATGTGACACGGTACTGATCATCATCGTATAAAGCCTTGACGTTCACTGTCTCACCCTGTTCGACATCCTTGAATGTGGCGGTCACCGTGACATCGGCATCAGGCATGGTGAAGCTGCCGTAGGTGCCATCGACAGTAAGGGGTACGTTGGCTTCGTTAGCATCTTTGGCCGTAACGGCATCAATCTTCTTGCCACTGGGAACGGACACCGTGAACTTTACGGTCTCACCAGCTGCATAGTAATGGCCTCCATCGAAGACGATATTGTCGCCGCCTGCATAATGGGCTGCAACAGCCTCGGCAGTAACGGTCATCGACGTGGCATCGTCAGGAACATGTACCTGAGCATAATAGGCATAACGGTCGATGCCGTCACCATAGATGACAAAGCCGGATGTCTCACCCTTGTCGTTGATAGCCTTTAAAGGTTTGAAGCCTTGCTCGGCATTGGCAAAGAGATAGACATAGTCGCCGGGAATGGCCTTCGTCGTGGGAACACCATAATAGATGTCCTTATCGTCATAAATCTCGGCAGCTGAGATATGAGTGCTTGCTGTGTAGCTGACGGGAATCTTCTCCTTGAAATCAAGCGTAATCTCAACATCCTGCTCCGGCATAGTGAATATGACATACGCACGAGAGTAACATTCGGGGGTGAGACCATCAATATTAGAAGTTGCACCTGCCAGATAGTAGTCGGCCTTGGTATAGAAGGAGGCTACAACCTGTTCGCCGCCTATGGCATTCTCAGGCAGGCTGTTGGGCATATATCCTTCAGGGACATCGGTATTGATGAACTCGGTGTTCTTCCACGTAATCTTGCAGCGTTTGTGCTGAGTGCCGCTGGTACGCAGCGTCACATTACCCGTTACGTCAAGATAGTCAGGACGGACTGTCACCCTGTAGACATTGTCGAGCTGCGTGCGCTCAAAGTAACAGCCTTCAACAAAAGACAGATTCTGCCAATCACCATCCCCCATTTTGAACTCTACTTTATCGAGCGTATAGGCATCGGGAGTGCGCAGATAACAGTCGAAGTATTTGTATTTCTGGTCGGGACTGACACCAAACAACTCGACGCCATCAGCATTGTCTTCGAGGGTCATGGTATAGCCGTCTGCCGACAACTGCTGCTGGACAGCGTATGCTACTACTACGGGGAACGCCTTGTCGGGAACAGGTATGGTCATACTGATTTCCTGAACATACTCGTCAGCACCTGAAGGAAACTCCGGCATATACACCTTGTCACCTACATGCACATGAATGTGCTCCATGTGATAAGCTGCAAATCCAAAATAAAGAGATGCTCCCGGTGTAAACGTCAGAGTCATCTGTTCACCATCATTAAAAGTCTGACCAACCTCAATACCATTTACCGAACTGATAAAGTCAGGTGTCAGATTAGTTACTTCTGTCACCGTAGGACTGCCGAACGTAGGATTTGAGACAGGATTGTCTGATACTGTACACGACAATAGAGTGGCACAAATGACGGCCACTACTACAAAAAAATACTTAAACTTCATTTTTAACCTGTTAATAATTTGCTAATAATATTATCTCTTTTGGCCTGCAAAATTAAGCATAAAGTCCGAATTTACAAAACTTTTTGCGCAGAAATCAACCTCTTGACTACCGAAATAAAAAAATCCGAGGCTCACAAGAGTCTCGGACTTTTTTGTGGAATATCCCAATTAGCGAAGTGGTAGATACCAGTTCTCTTTGTTCATAAGCTTCTCACGTAGTTCAGCATCGACTGTACCATTACGCAAACTAATGGGATCAGCGAGGTAGGCATTGTCGCCACGACGTAGGGCTACGCGCATCAGGTCATAGAAACGATAGCCTTCGAAAGCGCCCTCCAATGCCATCTCATTGATAATCATGTCTTCAACCAATGGCATCTGATAGTTCACTGTATCTCGGCGTGTTGCCAATTTTTCTGTCGGCTGGGGTAATACATATAGTGTATCACATTCAGAATTACCACAACCACGTGCGTGAATACCCTGAGTGTTGTCTTGGGTGAAGAGGTCGATATCAAAGTCGATCAGATTACCTGCTAATTCACGTTCCGTCTCGTCAATCTGCTTATTG
>Ga0247611_10004690_pt1 | contig 18737 bp, 18 predicted proteins | sample 177DNAGHGhighgp2_FD_192422 | JGI IMG/M metagenome (GOLD analysis project Ga0247611, IMG submission 192422) | Sheep rumen microbial communities from Palmerston North, Manawatu-Wanganui, New Zealand - 1770 DNA GHGhigh gp2 | ecosystem: Host-associated > Mammals > Digestive system > Stomach > Rumen... | reverse complement strand
TTACACATTCGAATAGTCATCCGTATGACAGCGGTGTGCTGATAGCTGACGAGAGCGGAGCAGTACAGCAATGGCTGACAAAAGAGGACGTCAGACCGCAATGGTATCAGAACCGCGTAAACGCGGGGTTGCATGTGATAGACCCTGCAGTGCTGGACGTGTCTGGAATTGACGCAGAGACAATAGGTACAGAAGTGAATGGGAAAAGGATCAAGATTGACCTCGACCGTCAGATTCTGAAACCACTCTGCGGAACCGGGAAGATGTTCTGCTATGACAGCCCGGAATATGTTAAGGATATGGGAACACCGGAGAGATATGAAGCGGTCTGTAGGGACTTTCAGAATGGTACCGTGGCAGCCAAGAACCTGTGTCATCCACAGGAGGCGGTGTTCCTTGACCGGGATGGAACGATCAATAAGTATGTCGGATTTCTAAGAAATGTAGATGAGTTCGAGTTAATGCCCGGTGTGGCGGAGGCAATCAGGAAGATAAACAACAGTGGTTACCTGGCAATTGTTGTTACAAATCAGCCTGTGATTGCGAGAGGTGAAGTGACGGTTCCAGAACTACAGCTCATCCACAACAAGATGGAGACGCTGCTGGGTGCCGAAGGTGCATACCTGGATGCCATTTACTATTGCCCACATCATCCACATAAAGGGTATGAGGGAGAGATCCCTGAATTGAAAATCGACTGTGACTGCCGGAAACCGAAGCCAGGGATGCTGATAAGAGCTGCGGAAGATTTTAATATCGACCTTTCAAACTCTTGGATGATTGGTGACGGTGAAAACGATATTAAAGCCGGAAAAGCGGCCAGATGTAAAACTGCGCTGATCGGTGAAGGTGAGTACGGTCAGGATATGACTGGAGATTCACTTCTTACCGTCATTAACGCCTTATTCTCTTAACCATATGGTTGACCGTAGAAAGAAAGTAGGAATTAAGCATGAAGACGTTAGGAGCTCGTCTCGAAAAACACATCGACCTGTTGATTGAACGTTATCCGATTCTTGCGGAATGCCGTCAGTCCCTTATTGATGCGTACTTCATTATGGAAGAGGCGTATGAAGGGGATCACAAGCTGCTTATTGCCGGTAATGGTGGATCTGCAGCCGACTCCGAGCATATTGCGGGAGAGTTAATGAAACGGTTTAAGACTCCTCGTCCTGTGACGCCTGAGATGGCAGAAAAATTAAAGTCTATTGATCCAGTCCGCGGCGCAGATCTCGCAAAGAATCTGGAACGGGGCCTTATGGCTATTCCTTTGGTGGCTCACGAGGCACTGTCTACGGCCTATATCAACGATGTGGATGGACTTGGCGTCTTTGCTCAGCAGCTTTTTGGATTTGGTCGTCCGGGTGATGTGTTTCTAGGGATTTCTACGAGCGGAAACAGCAAGAACGTGATGTCCGCAACAGTGGTAGCCCGTGCTCTTGGAATCAAAGTGATTGGCCTAACTGGAGCCAAGGGTGGTGAGCTGGCAAAGGTGGCAGATGTTGCTGTGAAGGTTCCTGAGACGGAAACCTATATGATTCAGGAATTACATCTGCCTGTGTATCACTGCTGGTGCTTAATGCTAGAGGACAAGTTTTTTGGAAACGCATGAGAACGGAAGGAAGACATGAGGTGTGAAATGGAGAAACAGCCATTACTCAATACATATGTGAATAATGTCAGCATGGCTGAAACTCTCCAGGAGATAAGTCGGCTGGTTGAGGAGAAAAAGAAATCCTATGTTGTGGCCATAAATGTTGATGTGGTCATGAAGATGGAAAGTGACCCGTATCTCAAGAAGATTACGGATGAAGCTGATCTTACATTGGTAGATGGAAAACCGCTCGTATGGATCGCAAAATGGCATAAACATCCAGTTAAGGCGAAAATCAGTGGTTCCGATATGGTCCCTGAATTGTGTAAAGTCGCAGCGAAAAAGGGATATAGCCTTTTCATCATCGGAGGAGCAGACGGTATAGCTGAGAAGGCAAAGCAAAATCTTGAAAGAGACCTTCCTGAAATTAAAATTGTTGGAACTTATGCTCCTCCTTTTGGTTTTGAAAAAGATGAAGATGAACTTGAGAAAATCAATTCTATGATTTCAGCAGCTCATCCGGATCTCGTTATTGCATGTTTCGGATGCCCTAAACAGGAAAAGTGGATTTATGAAAATTATCAGAAATACAGTGGGACAGTTTCCGTTTGCGCGGGAGCTACGGTGGATTTCCTTGCGGGTAATGTTAACAGGGCACCTGCGTGGATGAGTGAACATGGACTTGAATGGCTATATAGGTTCTCCCAAGAACCAAAGAGACTGTTCAAAAGATATTTTATTGATGATGTAAAGATTTTGGGACTTGTGTGGAAATATCGAAATTAGCAGATAACGGTGAATGAAGTATGGAAATAAATGCTGGGTTGATGAAGCTTCATGAAGAAGAATTATATATGTTTGAACAGTTTAAATATGCGTGTAATCAATTGGGGCTTACTTATTATGCGGCGAACGGTACACTAATTGGTGCTTTACGGCACAAAGGTTATATACCTTGGGATGATGATATTGATGTAAGTATGCCCCGCAGGGATTACGAAATCTTTTGTCAGAACGGGCAGCAGTATCTTCCGGATGATTTGAGAATATTAACATATTCAGATAGCGATGATGACACAATTTACACCGCAAGGATTGTGAAGCTAAATACAAGAGTTATTGTAAACACTGCAAACATATCACATGAGGATAATCTGTGGATGGATATTTGGGCATTAGATGGAATGCCTGAAAACTATGTAAAAAACAAAATTCATAGATTTGAGCTTCTGTTCAGAAGAATGCTAGTTCAACTACCGAAATACGATGAATTGATCCATCAGCACAGAAAGAACCGCCCCTGGTATGAAAAACTCATTATGAAGTTGGTAGAAACTTTTCATTTTGGGAAGAATATTGATATCAGAAAAGCAAAGAGAAATGTCGAGCGCTGCTTGAAGAAATATAGCATTGAAAAAGAAAAGTATGCGGTGAATTTTTGGACACCATATAAGTTTAAGGAAGTTGTGCCATCGGTTTGGTATGGATCAGGAAAAGATGTGCCTTTTGAGAATACAGTTATCCATATCCCAGAAAATGCTGATGGAATATTAAAGAGTATTTACGGCGATTATATGACGTTGCCTCCCGTTGAAGATAGAGGAAAAGAACACTGCATTGAAATAATCAATATATAAGTTTGAAGGAGAAATATGATGAAAGCACTTATTCTGAATTCTGGCCTCGGCTCCCGCATGGGGGTCCTCACCTCGGAGCATCCCAAATGTATGACGGAGATCTCAGCACACGAGACCATCCTTTCTCGCCAGCTGAAATTGATTGCGGAGGCTGGAATCGAGGAAGTGGTGATCACAACTGGCTATTATGACGGCGTTCTCGTGAACTATTGCAATTCGCTAGATTTGCCGCTTCACTTCACCTTTGTAAAGAATCCAATTTATGATCAAACAAACTACATTTATTCGATCTACTGCGCAAAGGATTACCTGGATGACGATATCATCCTCATGCATGGAGATCTTGTATTTGAGGGAGAAGTCTTTGATCAAGTAGTTGCCTCTCCGGTTTCCTGCATGACGGTATCTTCTACACTTCCTCTTCCCGAGAAGGACTTCAAAGCCAAAGTGGTTGATGGGAAGGTTATAGCCGTTAGTGTGGACATTTTCAATGAGGCTATGGAAGCGCAGGCTCTCTATAAGCTGTTCCAGAATGATTGGAAGGTATGGCTGGATAGGATTGTTGAGTTCTGCGAGAGCGATCGTAGAAAGGTCTACGCTGAGAATGCTCTCAACGAACTGAATGGGGCCGCTAACATCTTTGCGCTGGACGTTCAGAACTTGCTCTGCTCAGAGATTGACAATCCAGAAGACCTTGCTGTGGTAAGCAGCAAACTTAAAGAGATAGAGTCCCGTACAGTTTATATGTGCTTCTCAACAGATATCATCCATGGTGGCCACATTGCTATTATTAAGAAAGCGCAGAAGCTTGGCCGTCTGATTATTGGTGTACTCTCAGATGAAGCGGTGACGTCTTATAAACGTCTGCCTCTTGTGCCTGCGTCTGAAAGAAAGATCATGTTTGAGAATGTGGCTGGTGTGTACAAGGTTGTAGATCAGGAAACACTCTCGTACAAGGCGAATCTTGAAAAGTATAAACCTGCTATCGTTGTTCATGGTGATGATTGGTGCACTGGCTTCCAGAAGCCTATCCGTGATGAGGTCGTATCCATCCTCGCTTCATATGGTGGAAAACTTGTCGAGTATCCGTACAGTGCAGATGATAAATATAAGGACATAGAAGCCAGAACTCGTTCAGATCTTGCCATGCCGGATATTCGTCGTGGCCGCCTGAAGAAAGTCCTTGAAATGAAGGGACTGGTTACAGCCATGGAAGCTCATGATGGCTTAACGGGTCTTATAGTCGAGAATACTATCGTTCATCAGGATGGCGGCGCACATCAGTTTGATGCCATGTGGGTGTCCAGCCTTTGCGACAGCACTGCGAAAGGTAAGCCGGACATTGAACTGGTGGACATGACCTCTCGCTTCCGCACGATTGAAGATATTACCGAAGTTACAACAAAACCCATTATTTTCGACGGAGATACCGGCGGAAAGACGGAGCATTTTGTTTATACAGTTCGTTCTCTTGAGCGTCTCGGTGTATCTATGGTCATCATTGAGGATAAGACTGGTTTAAAGAAGAACAGCCTCTTCGGTACTGAAGTTGTCCAGACCCAAGATACTATAGAAAACTTCAGCGCGAAGATTCGTGCAGGCAAAAAGGCACAGCGCACCAAAGAGTTCATGATCTGTGCCCGTATTGAATCTCTGATTCTTGAACAGGGAATGGAAGATGCTTTGACCCGTGCTTTTGCCTTCGCTGAGGCTGGCGCAGATGCGATTATGATTCACAGCCGGAAGAAAGATCCTTCTGAAATCCAGGAGTTCATCGAGAAATTCCGTACAAAGGACAAGACCACTCCTATCGTTCTGGTGCCCACCTCCTTCAATTCCGTAACAGAAGAGGAGTGGAAAGAGCGCGGCGCTAACATCATCATTTACGCTAACCAGCTTATGAGAGCTGAAGTACCGGCCATGCAGAAGGCGGCAGAGATCATCCTGGAGAACCACAGAGCTGAAGAGTGTGATGCGATGTTGATGCCGTTTAAGGATATCATAAGATTGATTCCAGCAGAAGGTTAAGGAGTGTGAGTATGGAGCAAAAGATAATCACACCTGGAGAAAACTACAAAGGATTTGATGATTGGATAAAGGAAAATGGCTGCAAGAAGGTGCTTCTTGTCTGCGACGGCTCTATCTGGTATCAGAAGGGGTTCAATGCCCACCTTGAAGAAATCGAAAAGATGGGCGTTGAAATGATAGGCTTCCGTGATTTTCAGCCAAATCCGCTGTATGAGAATGTACAGGCAGGTGTGGAGTTATTTAGAACTGAAAACTGCGACTCCATTATCGCTGTGGGCGGTGGCTCCGCCATGGACGTGGCCAAATGCATCAAGTTGTATTCAAGTCTGCCTGGAGACGGAGTAGATGGAAGCTGGTTTACAGCTGAGTATGTGGCGAATGATATTCCATTTCTAGCGATGCCCACAACAGCAGGGACGGGGAGTGAAGCGACCCGTTATGCTGTCATCTATTATGATGGAAAGAAACAGAGTGTGACGAGTGAGAGCTTTATTCCTGAAGTCGTACTCATGGATCCCAATACACTTATTACACTTCCTCCGTATCAAAAGAAAGCTACTATGTGTGATGCTCTTTGCCATGCAATAGAAAGCTTCTGGTCTGTGAACAGTACAGAAGAGAGTAAGGGGTATAGCAGAGCGGCAATTCAAGGCGTTATTGAACATATGGATGGTTACCTTGCAAACACAGAAGAGGGACGAGCAGGAATGCTTCGTGCCGCAAATCTGGGCGGAAAAGCAATCAATATCACCCAGACTACAGCTGGGCATGCTATGTGTTACAAAATTACCAGCTTATTCAAGAGTGCACACGGTCATGCAGCAGTGCTTTGCGATAGAGTCCTTTTCCCTTGGATGGTAGAGAATACTGATAAATGTATCGATCCTAGAGGAGAAAAGTACCTAAGAAGAACGCTGGATGAAATTGGACAGGCGATGGGATGTGAAAATGCTCAGTCTGGGGCTGAAAAACTCGTAGAGATTTTTGAAAAACTTGAGCTTGAAGTTCCTGAAGCCACAGAAGCCCAGTTTGAGGAATTGAAAACCAGTGTTAATCCTGTCAGATTAAAGAATCATCCTATTGCATTAGATGTTGAAACTATCGATATGCTTTACCATAAGATACTGAACGGAGAAGAATAATGAAAGTACAGAAACTTGTTGAAATAATTGGATCTGATTTTTATACCGGAGTGCCCGATAGTCAGTTAAAGACCCTGTGTAATTATCTGATGGACACCTATGGCATTGATCCAAAGCATCACATCATCGCTGCAAATGAAGGCAACTGCACGGCTCTGGCTGCCGGATATCATCTTGCAACCGGCAAAGTTCCTGTTGTGTATATGCAGAACAGCGGCGAGGGTAACATCATTAATCCGGTTGCCAGCCTTCTTAACGATAAGGTTTATGCCATTCCAGTTGTATTTATCGTTGGCTGGCGTGGAGAACCCGGTATCCATGATGAGCCACAGCATATTTACCAGGGCGAAGTCACGGTAAAGCTGTTGGAGGATATGGATATTAAATCGTTCGTCATCGGAAAGGATACAACTGATGATGAAGTCGAGACAGCGATGGAGGATTTCCGTTCCATTCTTGCAACCGGAAAAGATGTAGCTTTCGTTATTCGCAAAGGTGCTTTGACCGATGCTCCAAAGGTTGAATATAAAAATGACAACCGCATGATCCGTGAAGAGATTATCAAGCATATCGTTAAAGCAAGTGGCGAAGATCCGATTGTGAGTACAACAGGTAAGGCTAGCCGTGAACTTTTCGAGACTCGAGTGGCAAATGGGCAAAGTCATAAATATGATTTTCTGACAGTCGGGTCCATGGGACATAGTTCTTCCATTGCACTTGGTGTGGCAATCAACAAGCCGAATACTAGAATCTGGTGCGTAGATGGCGATGGTGCAGTTCTTATGCACATGGGTTCCATGGCGGTCATAGGCGCGAATAAGCCAAAGAACTTGATCCATATTGTCATTAATAATGGTGCCCATGAAACTGTCGGTGGGATGCCTACCGTTGCTGGGGCTATCGATCTTGTAGCCGTTGCCAAGGCTTGTGGTTATCCGAACGCTATATGTGTTGATACCTTTGAAGATCTTGATAAGGAACTTGAGGTGGCAAAGAGAAGAAACGAGTTGAGTTTGATTGAGGTGAAATGCTCTATTGGGGCAAGAGATGACCTTGGTCGCCCGACTACAACAGCTCTTGAAAACAAACAGAATTTTATGGAGTATTTGAAAACCATATAGAACGAGGGAACGGCCGTGACAATCTTAATTGATCTTACATGTTTGTCTTTTCATTTATCAGGGGTGGAAAGATATGCCCTTTGTATAAGTGAGGAATTACTGAAGATGGATACAGAAAACAAATATATTCTTGTTTTTAGAAACGAAGTATATCCATCTTTTGTAAAATTTATTGATAATGAGAGAGTAAGATCTGTTGTTCTACACGGAGAAAAAAAACAAGTATTTCTTCTGTTCAGACTTCCAAAAGCGCTTAATAGGATTAAAGCAGATTGTTATCTTTTCTTAGCATCAAAAAGCCCGGTACTGTTCCGAGGGAAGAAGATCTATAACACAATACATGATTTGGTGGCCTGGGATTATCCTCAAACAATGCGTTCCTTACAGAAGGTTAATTCGAAAGTTTTAAATCGAAATGCGTCTATCGTATCCGAGAGAATCTTTACAGTTTCGGAGTTTTCCAAGGGAAGAATTCATTCGATTCTGCATTATCCTAAAGAAAAGATTTTGGTGGCTTATTCAGCTGTCTCGAACTCTTTATCAAGCGAAAACAAGCATCCGTTCGAGGAAGTAAAAGCAAAATATGCTTTACCAGACAAATATATTATGAATCTCTCAACCCTTGAACCCAGGAAGAACCTTGAATTATTGCTCAGATGTTACGATCAGGTAGCAGATGAAGTAGATTATGATGTGGTTTTGATCGGGCGAAAGGGTTGGAAGATCGATGAAATGCTAGAGAGCATCAAAGCAAACAGAAGAGTGCATGTTACAGGATTTGTTGACGACGAGGATGTGGTTTCAATATATCAACATGCGATGTGCTTTGTGTTTCCCTCGGTGTATGAAGGGTTTGGATTACCACCGATAGAGGCATTATCTCTTGGAACACCTGTCTTATCCTCAGATGCTGCATCATTGCCTGAGGTGCTGAGAGACCAGGCGGATTATTTCGAGAATAATGATGAAGAAGCTCTTTGTAAGAAACTACGTGAGCTTGACGGTCGAGTAGATTCTATGCCACATACGCTGGATTCTTTTCAGAGGGAGAGATTCTCATTTCAAAAATCTGCATCGATCATTTTAGCGGCAATGACAAATGCGTAATTATGAATTATTTGGGAGAGATTAGTGCTATGGAAGATAGATTATATGATCACAACGATATGGCGCATTGGAAGAAATACCTATATTATCCACTGACTCTCTTCCGAAACACATTCATTAATAAGGTCCCAAGTAGGCATTTTAGACGCGGCATTGATAAATTGATGGGGGCAAGGTTCGGAAAAGGTAGCTTTCTATTCCGTAGGACAGAAGTTTTGTTTCCGAAAGGTATTCTCATTGGCGATCATACAACTGTAGGATGGTTTACGTTGCTGGACGCAAGAGGTGGAATCAAGATTGGTAATAACGTTACAATAGCTAGTTATGCTAAATTGATTACAGGAAGCCACGATATAAACTCTCCAGAGTTTAAAGCGAAATTTCTCCCAATAGTTATTGATGACTATGCCTGGATTTGCACCGGCGCAACCATTTGCCAGAATGTTCATATCGGTGAAGGTGCAGTCGTTGCAACGGGTGCTGTGGTCGTTAAGGATGTTGAACCATATACAGTTGTCGGAGGGGTTCCGGCGAAAGTGATTGGGACAAGGAAAAAACAAGAACAAAGGTATTCTCCCGGAACTGCACCACTGCATTAAGGATGATAAAAATGAGGTTTTCGTTGATAATAGGCACACTAAATAGAGCAGACACCTTAGGAAGCTGTTTAGAATCGCTGTTAAAGCAATCGTTTACTGATTACGAAATAATCATTATTGATCAGAGCAATGATGATTTGACTGAGAAACTAGTTGATAGTTTACATTCAGAAAAAATAATATATAAGCGTGTTTCTTTTAAAGGATTATCAAAAGCACGAAATGAGGGTTTAAAGTATGCAAGAGGGGATTTTCTCTGCCTGATTGATGATGATGCTTATTATAATGAAGATTATTTAAGTAACGCATTAAGGGTGATAACTGAGGAAAAAGACAAGAAAACAATTGTTTCGGGATATATTTTTGACACTGTTAATAATCGAGATTTTGCCAAATATGACCATACACGTAATAATCAATCGTTGAATACTATTCAGATAATTAGGACTTGCCCATCTGCTGCATTGATCATCCCTATCCAGGTAATGGTAGAATGTGGAGCTTTCGATGAGAAGTTGGGGGTTGGTGCAGAATACGGTGCGGGTGAGGAAACAGATTTGTTGCTTAGAGCAATACAGAGAGATTATCATGTGATTTACTCAGAATCAGTGAAACTCAAGCATCCTTATCCTATCCCAGAGTATTCAACAAGTACAGATAATGGCAATAATAAGATGAAGTATTATTATAAAGGAATTGGAGCCTTATACAAGAAGCATTTGCTGCTTTGCAAGGAATATAATCTTGCACACCCCTTCTTAGTGCTTTGGACGAAATTTATAATAAAGTATTTACTGCCTTTTAGATATAATCATGTTAGAGTTAGATGCGAAATAAACGGATTCGTGGAAGGGCTAAAGGGCTATACATTGGAAAGTGGAGAAATAGTTCATGAGGATGAAGCTTAAGATACGAAATGCAGAGACCCTTGCTTTTCGAATGATAATACTATTTCCGATTATCTTCATGATTTTCAATATATTGGGGCATAATCAGGGCCTTAGGGTTTTTTATTTTATTTATGCTAGTGTATTGATAATACTTCTGTCCGGAAGTAAACATAGCATAAAGAAAAACATATTTTTTATGCTATGTTTAATTGGCATAAAACTGGTGTATGATATTATTTCGTATCCAGACTCGATAAGTGATGCACTTGCTGTTGCCTGCTTATATCTTTTGTTTGAAACTTATTCGAATGAAGAGAGAATAGACCGATTTGGTGAGTATTTGGTAAGGAATAACAAATTCGTATTTGTCACCTATTTAATTTATCTTGTTGGCTTGTTGTATACAGTCTTATTTGGCAATGGACTCGTACACCGCTGGGGTACTACTAGTTTTTATGGACACTATAATATGGCTCATTTATTGGCGTATGAGTTGTTAATCTTATTTGCCACGTGCTATTTTGTTTTCACTAGGGAGAAAAATATCAAGTGGATAATCTTGATGATTATTTTCGGGATATTAATGCTTCTAACTACAGTTAGAACTATTCTGCTTTGTTCCCTTGTTGCTGTCAGTTATATATTTCTAAGGAAAAAAGGATTGCGAAAATTTGGAATAGCTATTGTTGGTTTAATTGTGTTATATCTTGTCTTTAGTTATACAAATTTGTTTTCCTCTGTTTTAGAAAAGACTCAATATGCTGCAACACTTGGGAGTGCTACGAGTTCGAGAGGGTTGATATGGGAATCAAGTGTGAACTTCTACGTTACAGGAAGCACAAGAGAGAAGCTGTTAGGGCAGGGAATACAATCTCTTATGAGGTGGAATTTATCATCTATTAGAATGGAAATACAAGCGCATAACGATCTCATTAGTGTTCTTGCTGCATTTGGTTTAGTATCATTAGCGGCCTATATAATTTCGTTGCTGCGGTTCTGTAGAGGAAAAGGCGGAATTGGGGTATTGCTCTGTTTATTAGTCCTGATATGGTTTAATGGATTATATTCATATGCTTCTCTAATTATAGGCCTTCCAGTTATTAAGCTCATATTTGAGAATATTAACAGTGAAAATGTGAAGCCTGCAGATAAATAATATGAGTGCAGAGTATTTGGCTTGAATAGTATTAGAGGGAGGATGTTCTTTGGACGTCAAGTATAAATCCTTGATCAAAAATATAGGGTATTTAACAATTAGCAATTTTGCTTCCAAGATATTGGTCTTCCTTCTAGTACCATTATATACTAATGTATTAAGCACAGAGGAATATGGAAGTTATGATGCAATAGCTACCACGGTATCTTTACTTGCCCCTTTTGTGATTGCGAATATTTCTGATGGGGTGATGCGCTTCTTACTTGACAAGAAGCAAGATAAAAATGAGATTATGTCAATAGGCTTAAAATATACATCTATTGGCATAATAATTATGGCTCTTTTAGCACTTAGTAATAGAGTATTTCACTACGCTGGATTTCTTAACGGGTACGAGTTTCTGGCTTTTTTGTATGCAGCGTTTTATATTCTTAACTCTCATTTCGCGCAGTGCGCAAAAGGCCTTAATCAGGTATCAGTTATGGCAAAAGCGGGCGTTGTGAGTACTGCCACGATGATTCTGTTTAATGTGCTATTTCTTCTTGTATTTCATCTTGGTATTACTGGATTCTTTTTGGCGCACATACTTGGGTTGGCTATTCCAACATTGTACTATTGCGCAAAGATAGAGCCCTGGAAGTATTCTCCTTTTAGTAGAATTGATAAGCAAACTAAAAAACTGATTTTAGCATATTCAATTCCACTGATATTCAATACAATTGGCTGGACAATCAATAGCTCTTTAGATAAGTATTGTGTAATTTACTTTTATGGAGTGGCAGCTAGCGGAATCTTAGCTGTATCTTATAAAATACCTACCATCCTTAGTGTTATATATTCAATGTTTACACAAGCATGGCAAATTTCTGCTGTTACAGAATATGACAATAATGATAGAGAAAAATTTTATAGCGATACATACTTGTTCGTAAATGCTCTTGGCTGCCTTTGCTGTGGCGGGTTGATCTTGATTAACAAGCCTTTATCTAGATTTCTATTTGCAAAAGATTTTTATCAAGCATGGCAATACGTTCCATTTCTCTTAGTAAGTGTACTATTTAATCAGACAGCTGGTTTTGTCGGTCCGCTACTATCCGCAAAAAAGGAATCAAATGCTATGGCGAAAGCTGCGGTAGCAGGGTCTATTGTAAATTTGGTTTTCAATATTGTATTAATCAAGATCATGGGTGTGCAGGGCGCAGCAATAGCCACAGCAATTTCAAGTTTTGTTATATATCTTGTTCGTTGGTGGTATGCTCGTGAACTTTTGGAACGAAGGATATATAGTAAACTTTACCTATCATGGATTATTACTATAGTCAGTGCGGTTGCTGAAATACTAAGTGTACAGTATTTTGTCCAAGCTCTTGCTCTACTTATAATAATCATCGTTAACCTGAGTGAGTATAAGAGAATAATCCATTATCTACCTATTCGGAGGACGAGAATATGAGTAAAGATTTGATAAAAACTATATGGCATTGGATAAAACAATATCCGATTATTGGAATTCCATATCAGAAACTATTTGGAAAGAAAAAGACAGAAAAGCTGTTTAAAGAAAAAAGTGAGCATGTAAAAAAATACGGAGTTTCTGCGGTGAAATATATAGAGGAAGCCCTTATTAATCTGGGGGTGCCTTTCTATATCGATTTTGGCAGTTTGCTAGGTGTGATTAGAAATAGGAAGTTCATTGAGTGGGATCCGGACATAGATTATGCAATAGTTGTAGATAAACAATTTGAATGGAATAAACTTCAAGGCGAATTAGGAAAGTACGGATTCAGAAAAATAAAAGAATGGAAACAAGAAGGAATTATCACTGAGCAGACTTTTCAGATTGAGAAATTGACGGTTGATTTCTTTGCACATTATATTGAAGGCAGCAGTATGGAAGCATTTGTATATTCGCGAGTAAAAGGGCATATATACAAGAATAATGAATTCGGCGTATATAGTGTCATTACGCCTCGAGTTTTTGATACTACACAGGTAAGCATTGGAGAGGTCTCTGTATCGGTTCCTACCAACGCAGAGGAATACTTGGCTTCATTGTATAATACGAATTGGAAGATACCGAATCCTAATTGGGTTGCATTTTCTGGACCGGCTTACCATTTGCTGCCTGGTTGTGTTGGCATTCCGACAGAATATGAGTAATAGTATAGTGCTGGGGATTAGATAGAAGCTTGGGTATTATTTGGATGTAAGAGAGAGGAATCAGCCGGAGAGCAGTTGTCACGGGACGCGAAAAATGAGAATCTGATGTCCCCTGAGAATAAAACAAGACTGCCGGAGAGGGCGTCTGGCATCGCCACCTTCCGGCTTTCTTTTCCAAGTGCATGTGTAGAATAACATGGGTTAGAAGGAGCGTGTCCTATGAGCAAAAAGAAGATAACTGATCCTGAAGGTTCGATGGAGGAACTACTACAGAGAGCGGTCCAACTTGCGAAGGCTCCCTTCACTTCAGACCGCAAAGCAGAACTGCCATCTCTCAGGTCTGTGTCTGAACAACTGGGAACGACAGTCATCCGCACTCGCAAACTGCTGATCACAGCAGGTTATTTCGAGTCACCCACGGCTCAATCTGTCCAACGCCTCAAGGCGGAAGGCAAGACTATAGAGGAAATTGGATCTGCGCTCCGGCTCAAACCAGCAGCTGTCTATGGCTACCTTCCGTATGAACTCAGGCCATACAACCTGCCGGAGACGACCAGCAATGCAGATCGGCATAAGAGGTATAGAAGTACCAGGAACTTGAGAGCCGCTGTGGACACAGGTAATGCTGAGAAGATCTCAGCTACATTGTGGCGCTGTGTGATCATCTTTGAGAACTATCCGTTTAGCACCTCGGGACGAGGTGTAGCATTTACATATCAGGTTAGTCGTAAGGGCAGCGCCGGTGGGCGGCATTATGACGGGAATTCTATACCTGGCTATGGTAATGAACTTTGGATTGTGAAGGACGGAGAGAAGAAGGAGAGGAGTATATCTCGTTCCACAGTTGAGCTGGGGTTCCAGAAATATCTGGAGGTGCTGGAGAAAGAGGGAGCTGTTTCAGGCCCCAAAAAACTCGGAGTGTTCGGAGCGTCATATTTGCTGCCGTTGTTCCAGAGATTTTATAAGCCGTAAGGCTTTCTTCTGCGGTAAGTGAGTAGAATAACATGGGTGAATTGATAGAGTTCCCTTGAATGCCAACTATTCCGTATCATCCATATAATCCACCAGATCTCCGGCTATGCTGATCACCTTATCAAAGTCAATGGTCTTGTTCAGGCCGCTTCTGCCCGCTGTGGACATGAGGACGATCTGACGGTGCACGGTGTCGATCCGCTTCACTCTGTCATTGATCGTTTCATAACTACCGTCAGCCTTGAACTTATCCGGCACGAAAACGGTGAAGCTGATCTCCGGATTCTCACCGTCATCAATAACATCGGAAATCAGAGAGAGCTTTTGATTTAGCCGTTCCAGCTCATGCTCCTCAAGCTGAACCTGTGCGTCCGTGAGCCGCTGCTCCTCTTTAACCATATCAGTGTACCCGGCCAGGGCATCAAAGGCAGAGAACTGTGCAGCCCGGTCATATAGGGACATATGAGGACGGGTGGGAGACTGGTAGTGAGGGTGGTCGATGATGTCCGGGTAGATATCCCGGCCGTTGGGTTCGCCCTCTTTTAAGCCTTTGGTCACAGTTCATCACCTCCATCTTCACAGGATGCAATATCCCTCCGTCATTTCTCTTGTGATCAGCCGGGCCTTTTCCCAAGTCTACGGCTCCATTAATACCTGGCCAGCGCTGAGAGAGTTTGACTGCGGCCTATAGCTTTTGATGGTTGCAATGTCGGTCGGTTCCCAGCCCCAGGCATGGTCGATCACAAGTTCTGCGTTGATGCCGAGGGCAGCGTATAACTTACCTTCATCCTTTTCACTCAGCTTCGCTACATCGCCCATGGTCATGCAGCCGAGTGCCTCAAGTCTTCGGGCTATGCCGGGTCCTATACGCCAAAAGTCCGTGAGCGGGCGATGACACCAAAGAAGCTCACGGTAAGATATTTCATTCAGCTCCGCGATACGGACGCCATCCTTGTCGGCGGGTACATGCTTTGCAACGATATCCATAGCGATCTTGGCAAGGTACAGATTTGTTCCGATGCCTGCTGTGGCTGTGATACCGATGGTATATAGCACCTCCCGGATCATGGTGATTGCTAGCTCATGGGCGGTCATATGATAAGTGTCCAGGTAGGCGGTCACATCCAGAAAACACTCATCGATGGAATAAACAACGATGTCCTCGGGCGCTATGTACTTCATGTAGATGGAGACGATCTTTGTACTGATCTCCTCATAGAGCTTCATCCTGGGCGGGGCAATATAATAGGTTAGTTCCAGGGAAGGATCAGCAGCGAGAGCGGAGGCGTTGAAAGAGGAGCCGGAGAAGTGGTACTTGTGGTCGGTCTCGTCCTTTTGCACTACACCGAGCTTAATGGCATTGCGTAGCCGCTCGGCATTTACTTCTTTGACCCGCTGCACAACCTCGAACAGGCGGGCACGTCCGGAGATGCCGTAAGCTTTCAGAGAAGGCGAAACAGCCAGGCAGATCGTCTTTTCAGTGCGGGACGGGTCGGCAACCACAAGGTTTGTCGTCAGAGGATCGAATCCGCGATCTGCTGCTTCCGCGCTGGCGTAGAACGACTTTAGATCGATGGCGATATAGGTGCGCGACGAGGCTGGAAGGGAAAGATTCTCGGCCACGGTATTCAGGCCTCCTTCCGGCAAATATTTTTATAATATCAAGATCAGCCGTAGGTTTCGTGCCTGCGGCTAATTATTTACCCTTTTCCATTTGGCCACACCCGAGCCTGTATTCATGGCGCAGCCGAGGGAGAGCATAGGAACACCTACGGCGTTACCGGACACTCCACCCACCAGCGCCCGAGACGACTCTTATCTGACATACTGGTGCGTTCAAAGAACAGATGCTTTTCCTCGCCCTTTATGATTACGGTGTAGCAGTCGCCGGAATGGCCGGGGCCGAGGGTAGAAGCGGGACGAAAGTCACGGACGGCATCGATCTTAAAGGTGCGGCCATCCTTCCAGATGATGGCTCTGGGTGTTACCGAGCCTACAGAATCAAAGTCAGAGTTGACTTTCACATAGACTCTGACAGGCGGTTGTGGTCGTGAAAAGGCCATGTGGTCAACTCCTCCTTTCTGCGAAGTCTCTGGATTATTTTTGATATGGTTAGAACTGCCGCATACGATTCTGCATCGCGTGGACGCATTCCTCGTAGTAGACGGCATATCCGGGAGGATACATCTCGCACAGTTCATCTGACATGGCGATGATCTCATCCTCCGTGATATCCAGAACCTTTTTTGCCGCTGCAACAATGCCGGTTTTCATCTCTTGCGGATCAAGATTTAGCTCTTTCGCAAACTCCGGAAGATCAAAGCTTAAATGTGCAAGATAATTTCGGAATGCTCCGAGCTTGTTAGCCATCCAGGAGATTCCGGCATCCTCGTTAAAGAGGAAGGCTTTCAGCATCATGGTGTCGGAGACATAGAAAGCCTCGGCAAAGTCCATAGAGTAGACCCGGCCGCCTGCCATGTTCAACTGCAAGCTGTCATCGGTGTCGATAAGGATGTTCAGCGCGAACTGTGAACATATATCGGCTTTCATCTGTTCCGTCAGATGATCTTTATCAAGTGGCTGCAACCCATCGATGAATCCAATAGCTACTCCGTACATGGCTGTGAACCTGTCGCTTGGTTTCAGCAGATAGGAATGGGGAACCGGAGCGCCGATTTTATATCCAAGCCAACTGCCGACAAGCTCGTTCGCGGCATTATGAAAACAGGCAGATTTTACGATATACTTTTTGCCTTGCTCACTGGTCGCAAGCATAAGCGGTCCGGAGAGCCCTTCGATAAAGCCCGGCTGCGTTTTTACTCGGTTATCCAGATATGGCTTGAAAGTCAGGGTAGACGAATTCAGCATGAACGGCACCGTCCTTGTTACCAGTCTCTTATTCCGTGTTCTTCATTGAACTCACGGATTTCGTCTACGAACAGTTCCTCAAGAAGGCCAACGTCTTCTTTTGCGGGATGATCCGAAGACGCAACAACGCCAAGAACCCTGCCACGGATTACAAGACTGTTCTGATCGTTCTTCGAAGGATATGGGACGGCCGGGTTGACGGAGTAGAGAGTGTAATCATCATCTACTCTTTTGATAACAGCGCCGTCGTCAGTATCCACTATGACATCCTCACCGGGATCAGCAGAGGAAGCCTCTTCATAATAAACATAGTCGCCGTTGTGATATACCGGCTCCATGCTGTTTCCGTTGACCAGAACGATACCGTCTGCTCTGGCATTGATGTGATTTTTTCTTAAGAAGACATACTCGGGTGGCTCCTCCGGCACATAGCTGCCAATACCTGCGGCGACTGTGCCGGGGCGCTGGAGAAAAAGAGCAAAAGTTTTCTTCAGAGCCTGGTCCTTGGCACGCAGTTCTTCATCCACCATGGTGCTGATCATTTTGTCAACAACCCGTCTGCTGGTAGGGTTAAGCTGTCGGAGGTTTCCGACGACTCGTTCTTCCAGGTCACTCAGGCCGTTTTCTGCCTGCATATGGAATAATTCATGCAGCTTGATGTTAAGCAAAGTACACACTTCCGGGATCAGACTGTAGTCAGGTTTTGACTTGTCTGCTTCCCAGTTAATGACCGTGTTCCGCGTAACATGCATCATGTCCGCAAAGTCCTTCTGGGATATGCGGGCTTTTTTTCTGTGCTCTTTCAGGATGGAGCCGAATTGCAGGGCTGGTTGCTGTGGTTGTGGTGCTGATTTCTGCGCCATTTGCTGTGCTGAGGGTAAACTGACGATTCTCGGAGTCGCATTTCCGGCTTTTTGTTTACTCGTTGCCATAGTGTTGCCTCCTTAGTGGAATTTGGGGCGAGAGCTGCATCTGCCACGGATATACAGCAGAAGCGACTCGGATTCATGAAATCCTGTGCCAGCTGTGGAAGGCACCTTTTCAGGGTGCACTGGTACATCGTGGTGCCATTATAGCACAAGGAACTTTAACATTTCAAGAGCTTGATGCAAAAATATTTACAAATTTTATCTTGAAATTCTATCCATGTGTGATTATAATGGATAACGCATCAGATCAGACGGATGACTCTCACGCTTCCACACCGATGATGGTCACAATCTTATGAGGAGGGATGCCTTATGCGGACTTATGGGCTTACCATGCTCCCGGACAATGGCAGCATCGTGCCTGTTCTCATGCCGTTTTATACAGCAGAGGCGCACAACTCCCTTGAGCGTGGATCGCGGCCATACAGCGTTGTCGAGATTCTCAGGGAGGTTTTCAGCGAGGATTTTTCCAAAGCCATTCAGGTTTATATGGATCGCTGCCCGGAAGGCGCGGCGAAAGCGATAGGAGTAGAC
>Ga0247611_10004689_pt1 | contig 18741 bp, 16 predicted proteins | sample 177DNAGHGhighgp2_FD_192422 | JGI IMG/M metagenome (GOLD analysis project Ga0247611, IMG submission 192422) | Sheep rumen microbial communities from Palmerston North, Manawatu-Wanganui, New Zealand - 1770 DNA GHGhigh gp2 | ecosystem: Host-associated > Mammals > Digestive system > Stomach > Rumen... | reverse complement strand
TAATTTGTCAACCTATGGTCTGGGAGAGGATAAAGGGAAATATAGCCTAAAAAATATGTTTAGTGAGAAGGATTCATATACAGTAAATCATATTGCTAACAATAACGTTAACGCTCAAATTAATGATTATTGCAGAGCTGCTTACTATACATATTATAATTTTTGCAGTAAAGATGAATATAAAGATTCGGATTATTGCAAAAAAGCCAAAAATAATGCACCTTCTGGCGGTATTATTTCAATTGATTCAGGAAACATCGATGCAGATGGCAAATACCACCCACTTATGGCTAACAATAAAAGAGATATACTAGGCGGCAGAGGTGGTCAAGGAAGATATTCAAGAGTAACTATGCCTATAAAATATGTATCAGATTATGCAACCGGATATAATAATATAAGTAGTATCAAAAGCTATTTGAGAGCTTTAGTAAATCCAAACAGTTCTGAAGGATTAACTCCTATAGCATGCTCTAAACAACCCGGAGCTGCCGGTAGTCGTTGTAATTCAGTCTATCTACAAAGCCTAGAATACAGAAAAAACAATGACCGCGGACAAAAAAAGTTTGTTGTCGATGAAGTGATTGCAAACTATTTAAAAAATGGTACCGAAGGAGAAGATCGCAACAAATGGATTAATGATGGTGGAAACAAAAAACTAAATACTCAAAACGGTAAAAATCTCAAAGACATTGCCGGCAATCATTATATCGGTTGGGCTATACCATACTATTATTACCCACCACGTCAAACCGTTCAAATGACTTCAAGAGAAAAAACTAAAATATCTCAAGTGAATGATCTTGCAACCGGCGGAACAGGAAAAATTATAGAACTCATCGGTAATAGTTGTAAGAATGAAGAACCCTACACAATAGATATCAAGAACAACGCTTGTAAATACCCTGCTACATATGAAGAAAAAGACCCTAGTAAAATTGAACAATATGAACCAATAAACGAATTTATAACGCGATATAATAGTGGTGCTGGTTTCCAAATGTACGATGCTATAGTTAATGGTGTATTTCCGAAAATATTTGGACAGAGCGAAACTTTTGTAATAAACCCAAAAGACGGTAAAAAATACTTCAGATACGCACAAGAACTAAACATTGTTCGTAATATGCAAGCACAAAAAAACGAAGATGGTAGTTATAAGTACAATGGTAAAGATACTGAATTTAGCTTCTCTAATCCTTCATACAGCCCAAGCACAAGAACAGATGCTCCCGGAGGAGAAGTAACACAATCCGGCGACTCGAATAAAGTCTATGTAAAATGTTCAAAGAATCAACCTGACCATAAATGCACAGGCGATAACAGAGTATACGCAATAGTAGATACAGTCGACCCTAAAGAAGATAGTAAAGACATTTTGTATCAAGAACCTCAAATCGCTATAGAAGCTGATTACTGGACAAAAGAATACACAATCGGAAAAAGCGGACAAAAAGGACAGTTTAAATCTTTTGTCCAAACTAACCTCGGTAAAAACTGCACTTTCCATGTACCATTATATGGTGAAGTATACAATGGTACTATGAATGTCTCTGATTTGGAAGAAACAGTAGAAACATCTATGACTTGCCGTAAAGATAACTCTGATGATTCCGATAGAATCGTATTTCAATATACGCTTCCGGGTGGAAAATACATCCCCGGCACTATATCGGGAGGAAAGTTTTACTACTCACCATATACAACAAGCTTTTCAGCTAGCGCAGAAATACCTGATGACCAAAGACATGAAACTTGGAAACCTACCTCACTCTGGGCAAAAGTATTCAATCAAATAATGAAAGTAAATGACTCATATGATTTGAATGAAAAAGGTATCAGTAATGCAGGTGAAGGAACTTATATAATTGACAGATGCGTAACTCCGAATGGTAGATCAAAATTTAATGCTGAATATTATCAAGAGTGGGTTAAAGAAGAACCTATACAAGAACAAGGTGTTATTAAATTAGACGAAATCACCGGAGAACAACAACATGGACTTGTTACTACCGGATACAAATATACAAGGTATAGCGGAAAAGAAAACCTAGCAAGCTTAACCGATGAAGATACCGATACGCCGCATGACGGAAAAGATCCATATACAGGTGTAAACTGTTATTCAGATGATAACGGTAATACAACTTGGGAACTTAAAGCCGGAGAAGGAGCACTGATAGAAAACAATCTTGTTGAGTTCCACGCAGGGCGCGGCGGCGGCGGTGCCGTTGTAATTACTTGGTAATAAAACCATTAATAATAAAAATGAAATAGTTAAAAAAGCAGGGCGCTTGTTTTTATAAAAACAAGCGCCCTTTATTAATCCTATTAGCTAAATTCTATACGCTAACTTTCATCGTATTAGCAATAATTTCATTAAAGCTGTCTGCCTTCAAGCTTGCTCCGCCTACCAAAGCACCATCAATGTCAGATTGTGACATTTGTTCTTCAATAGTTGACGGCTTAACAGAACCGCCATAAAGGATTCTGATTGAATCTGCTGCAGATGCTCCTGCAACTTCAGAAACAACACTTCTAATCATTTTGATAACTCTGTTAGCTTCTGCACTGTCGCAAGTTTTTCCTGTTCCGATTGCCCAAATAGGTTCATAAGCAATTACTGATTTTGCAACATCTTCTGATGAAATTCCTGCTAACGCAGCTCTGATTTGTGATGCAATATGTACATCAGTTGAACCTGCTTCTCTTTGCTCCAATGTTTCACCGCAGCAAATAATCGGAATCAAGCCGCCTGCTAATATAGCTTTTGCCTTCTTATTTATCATCTCATCAGTCTCAGAAAAATATTGTCTTCTTTCGCTGTGTCCGATGATTACATATTCACATCCTGCATCTTTAAGCATTTCAACAGATATTTCACCTGTATAAGCACCTGATGTTTCCCAGTGACAATTTTGTCCTGCTACAGAAAGTTTATTTCCGCCGCATCCGCAATTACAAGCAATTGAATGTACTTGATTGATAGAAGTAAATACCGGAGCAATAACAACTGTAGGTAATTGAACTGCGGTATAATTTTCTAAATATGAGCTAATGCCTTCAAATAAAGCTTTTGCCTCACTTTGAAGTAAGTTCATTTTCCAGTTCCCTGCTATAATAGGTTTTCTTGACATAATTTTTCTCCCTTTATTTATTACCACATCTGAATTGTAGTACGAATAAAGGGTAAAAACAAGTATTAAAAGGAAAAATTATATTGCGGTTTTCCTATTCTCTAAAGCTTAAATCAGGCAGCGCCTTCTTCAATGCAGCTCTCAAGTTTGCCATTTGTGCATCAATTACATCATCTGTCATCGTTGAATTTGAATCTTGCATTTTTATTCTGAAAGCAACGGACTTGAATCCTTCCTGTACATGTTCACCTTGATACACGTCAAAAACTTCGCATCCGTTAAGCATATTATTTGATACACCCTTCTTAACGATTTTTTCAAGTTCGTCCCAAGAAGTTGACGCAGGAACTATTACAGCCAAATCTCTCTGTACTTCCGGAAACTGTGGAAGCTTCTTAAATCTCGGAACTGACTCATTATATGCCTCTATTATCATGTTCAAATCAAGTTTAAACAAATATGCATTTTGATTGAGTTTCAACTTACCCTTGACTTCTGGATGAACTTCACCGTAATATCCGACTACGGCAGGTTGTTTGCCCAAAAGTGTTAAAACTGCTGTCTTATAAGGATGTAAACAACCATGAGAGGCTGCCAATGGAGAATCAGAAAGAAGAGAATATTTTATCCTTCTTGTTAAACCAAGCTCCCCAATAAGTTTATCAACAATACCTTTAACAGTATAAAAATCAACTTCACCCGTACATTGCCATAATGAGTTTTGAACATTTCCCGTAATCACTCCGGCTAATGTTAAAGTTTCGATTACACCTGAATTTTTTTCATCTGTTTCACCTGTTTTCAAATAACTTCTGCCTATTTCGTAACCCCAAAAATCCTTTTGACCGTTATCATAGTTATATTTCATACAATTCAAAAGGCTTGCCATCAATGTTTGACGAAGCATTGTACAATCTTCTGACGCAGGATTTTCAACATATATAGCCTTTTCTTTATCAAAAGTCATATTGAATTGTTTGAGCAAAGGTTCGCCGATAAGAGAAGATGTCTGAAGTTCATTTAAACCGGCGCTTCTCATTAAACCGTGAACACGCGCCATTACTTTTTCGGCAGAAGAAATTTCTGCCGTACCGGCTCTGCTTGGAAGAGTCGGAGTAATTTTATCATATCCGTTTATACGTGCAATCTCTTCAATTAAATCGACTTCTCTTGTTACATCATCTGCCCTAAATGAAGGAACTTCTACCCTGCAAGCCATCTCATTCTTACCCAAAATTGCAAAACCCAATCTTTCAAGAATAGTTAAGGCTTTTTCCGAATCTACATCACAGCCTAAAATCCTTTTAATTTGAGGAAATCTTAAAGTAATTGTTATCGGTTCGGGATTATCATTTCCGGTTTCAACATATCCTTCAAATTTAGCATCAGCATATTTTATAAGAAGTTCTACCGCCCTCATTAATCCCTTATGAACCGCTTTAATATCAATACCCCTTTCAAATCTTGAACAAGCATCAGATTTATATCCTACACTTCTTGAGCTTTTCCTGTTTGATTGAGCTGTAAAATAAGCTGCTTCAAGTGCTAAATTCTTTGAATTTTCATCTATCTCAGAATTGTGACCGCCAAATACACCGCCCAAACATACCGCTTCTTTTTCGGTTGCAATTACAACGGTATCTCTTGTCATTGTTCTTTCAACTTCATCAAGAGTTATTATTTTTTCACCTTCTTCTGCGCGTCTTACACAAAGATAACCGTTCAATTTATCAAAATCAAAAGCATGGAGCGGAGTTCCGTATTCCAACATAACATAATTTGTAATATCAACGACATTATTTATAGCTCTTATACCGGATGCTATAAGTCTTTTTTGCATCCATTCCGGAGAAGGACATATTTTAATGCCTTTTAACAAACCTATTGAATAATATTTACAAACATCGTTGTCTTTTATTTCTACTTTAAAATCATTTGTCTTTTCGTCTTCAACATTGATTTTTTCAAGCTTCATCGGTCTGTCAAACAATGCACTCAACTCTCTTGCAATACCTATAACTGACATTTGGTCGCCTCTGTTGGCGGTTGGCGCAGTATGCAGAATATAATCTTTTTCAAAACCTAAAACATCTTCAACATTTAGACCAATACCTACATTAGGATAAATTCTGTTTAAAATAAGTATTCCGTCTTCTTCCTGATAATTTCTGTCTGCAACACCAAGTTCATCATCGGAACAAAGCATACCTTGAGATTCAACTCCCCTGATTACTGCAGGAGTAAGCTCAAATTGTTCACCTGTTTTTCTGTCTAAAACCTTACTTCCTACAGATGCGTATGGAATAATCTGACCCACTTCAATATTTTGTCCGCCGCAAACAACGGTTTTTAATGCATCACCTGTATTAACCGTAACAAGATGTAATCTGTCTGAGTTTGGATGTGCATCTATTTTTTCTATTCTTGCAGTTATTATATTTGTAAATTGAGGTTTTAACTCTTCAATTTCTTCCACCTCTAAACCGCTCATAGTAAGTTCGTGAGCAATTTGTTCGACATTTATATCTTTTAAATCAACTAATTCATTCAACCAGTTTAATGAAACTTGCATATTTTATCCTTTCGTTTAATCCCTTTGGACTCTCTTACCTCTTGATTATATTACAAACGGTTTTAAAATTAAATTTTACGTTTTAAATACAGACTTTCTGCTTTACATAAAGTAATATAACAACAAAAGTTACAATTTTTCTGTTTTAATATAATTATTAATAAAGAGATGTGTGATGATTAACAGAGTAAGTATATTCGACAACAAAATTAACAACATTAGAAGAAATCAAATTCATTTTAGAGGAGATGAACAACAAGACGAGAAAAAAGTTGTATCAAATATTTTTGAACAATCTGAAAACAAAGGACTTGATGCTCTTGCTGCATACAATTACGCTATGTCTGCAATTCCGGTTGCTAAAGATAAATTAGATATTGAACCGCTTACTCCGATAATTATTGCGCCGGAAGATATTGATAAAATGACCGGAGAAAAAATATACTCTTCTGACGGAAAACTGCATTCAATAGTTCAAAGAAACGAAAATACTTATACTGTTAACACCTTAGATAAAGATAATGAAAACATGTTTTCTGATATAGAAACTTTTGACAAGAAAACCGGAAATATATTGTTAAGACAAAGAAATATAATAGAGGACGGTAAATATACAAATTACTATTTAACCAAATACGATGCAAATACACAAAAACCTATTGCAACGACTGATTATGAAGGTTCTGAGCTTTATTCCGCAAGTAAAACAATATATAAACCAAACGGAAATCAAGAAGATATTAATAAGTATTACAAGGAAAAAGAATTTTATATTGCAGAATCTTCCAAAGACGGAAAAAATCACGCAAACATCACTCTGAATGATAATAAGCAAATTACAAATCTTTCAATTAGACATAATAAGAAATTAAGCTCAAAGGAACTAAACGCTTCTTTTTATAACGGTGCATTGACATCAATCTCAACAACCAATACAATGACAATTCCAAACACATTAGGCTGGGAAAACTTTAAATCTGACAGCGAACTTAAACCGGCTGCATTGTTTAAAAAAATCGAAAATTTGAATAATATAGAAGGTGAAAAGACCTATTATTCAAACGGTGCAACAGAAACAAATACTTTTGAATCCGATAACGGTAAAACTACTGCTTACTTTAAGCCTGACGGAACTTGTTACAAAATAGAATCCGAGAATAAGACCGTAGAATTTGACGGAAAAAATCAAACTATAACAGAACTCCTTGATAATAACAAAACAAAAATAACAAGACTATATGAATCCGGAGATAAGAGTGTTAAACTCAAAGATAACGATACTTATAAAAGGATTGATTACACTTCAAAAAATTATCCGGACTACTATATAGAAGGAATTATTATTAACGGAGAAGAAAAAGATACTAAATATCTGTATTATGATGATAACGGTATGCTTGAACAAGGCTATGATTACATCGCTTAATTGTCATACATTTCCGCATATTTGAATAAAGCATTATAAACAGCAGGCATAATTTTGCCTTCACGAACTTCTCTATAAAGAATCAAAAGAGCTTCCGTTCTGGATAATCTGCGCCTGTATACTCTTGATTCTCTTAAAGCACTGTATTTATCTGCAATTGATATTATTTGAACTCCGAAATCCGAAGCTGTATTTTCAAGAGGCAAAGTAGGATATCCTGAATGATTCAAATTTTGATGATGATATTTTATAAGATTTAAAACTTTTTCATCCACACCCTGATTTTTTAACAATTCATACCCCAGAGTTGAATGAATATTCATAATTTTTCGTTCTTTAAAACTTAATTTTGCCGGCTTATTCAGTATTTTAGAAGGAATTAAAACCTTTCCCAAATCGTGAAGCATTGACGCTTCTTTCAAAGAAGGCTCATCAACTTTGCTTTTTATATCATCTGATAAAAGTGAATATACTCCTATTGCAATATTACAAGTATCATTCATATGACCGCTTGTAAGCTCGTTCAAAGTCTTTGTATCAATCAAAGGCTTGATATGAAAACGCCTTAATATTCTTGCTATATGAGGATTAGAATCAATCATACGCTGAACCATAGATTTATGGAGTTTTTCATCCTGACCGGTTTTCAGAAATTTATGACCATCTAAATCTTCATACACAAAAAAACTGCTATGATTAATTTGCACAGCACCTTTTAAGCTATAAATTTTCTCTTTTCTTTCGGGGGTTTTTAACAACATAATCTATAATACAAATTTGTAACTTAATATAAGTTTACAATTCTTTACAAAAATTGTCAAGTTTAATAATGAAAAGCCTGATAATGAAACAAAAAATTCAAATAGATTTTTATTGATTGCAGATTCAAAATAACGTATAATAAAAATATAAATAAGAAGAAAGGATTCCATAATGAAAATAAATCACGGCTTTACGTTAGCAGAAACTTTGATAACGTTGGGTATTATCGGTGTAATTGCAGCAATTATGCTGCCGGCAATTAAGCAAGCTCAACCTAACCAAGAATTAGTTATGCTAAAAAAAGAATATTATAACGTTACAAGAATAGTAGGCGAACTTATTAACGACGAAGATTACTATCCGGATATAAGCGATGATCCAAACGAATCCGGTTTTGCAAATACAGATGAAACTCCTGCGATTCACGGCATAAGATATGGTGGGGATACTTCTGGAAGAGCCCAAAAATTCTGCGGCTTGTTTGCATCTAAAATCAATTACATTGGAGATAATGGTAACCCGCTTAATGTTTGCAGACAAACTGTTTCATTGGCTAATGGCGGAAACTTTAGAACGACTGATGGCGCTATCTGGTCAATGCCGGTTACCAATTTTAGAGGCGGAGCTCAGGCATTCAACGAAACATTCGGAGATATAAATGTTGATGTAAACGGTCCAAGAGGTTCTAATTGCCACCCAGGTGTAGGTTGTATAAATCCGGACCAATTTACAATTCGTATCCTCAGAAGCGGACGAATAGTTCTTCCTGAACAACTAGCTCAATGGTACGTTTCCACTTCACATGTAAACAGAACATATAACGAATTTATAAGACTCGGAAGAGCTGACTAATAATAAGCGGAGTTTATTAATGAAAAAATCAGCATTTACAATTGCAGAAATATTATTATCCATGGCTGTTATAGGTATAGTTGCAACTTTTGCTACATACGCAGTAAAAACCTATGATAAAGGCATAAAATTTAGATATTCTAATTTATATCATGCAATAGACAGAGCTTATTATAATGCACACAATTTTAATAATAATTTAAGGCAGCCTTTTTCTTCTGAAAAAGACGCGAGCGGAAATGACATAAGTAATGCCGAGCGAGTAGCAAGAGTGTGTGATATGCTGACTGAATACTTAAACTATACCGAAAAACATTGCGATAGTATAAGAAATGGAGGTTTTCGATTTGCAAACTCTTCCGGAACAGAATTCGGAGATGTTGCTTTAATAACAAACACCGGTATGCATTTCTACTTATCTAACGTACTTCCTGATGATTATGATCCGGTTGTTGACCACAAATTTATATTAATCTACGTTGATATAAACGGACCAAATACCGGCGGAAATACCGGCAGAGGTCCTGACTCAATGAGATACATTGCACCGACTCCTGCAAATCACAATAAAACCGGTGACCCCGATATTTTTGCATTTGCAGCACTTGATACAGGCGGAAGAGTATGCCCATTGGGGCTTCCTGAAATCTTCCCAAGATATATGACGACACGCATGTCGTATTACAATCAATCTCAAGGAGATGGCAATGATGAAAATGAAGATGCAGATTTATTATATACACGTGTATCTGAGCCTTACTTTATAACAAAAGCTAAAGCTTGGGGATATTATATAAACGAAAAAGATAAATATACACCTGCAGGGATGATTCAAAATGAAGAAAATCCCTATATGTATAATGATTACATAAGGAGCAAACTGCCGGAAGGGAATATGATATATCCCGTACCGTTTTTTCCTGCAAAACCTGATGATAAATTTTTCGTTCCTGCAGGTATTCAATTGTTAGACGGCAGATTAGATGCAGGTGAGTGTTGCGACTGTTCGGAAGCTTCTGATGAAGTATGCAATGTGATAATCGATAAATATGTATATTAGTATTTTTCCTTTATAGTATAATTATTTATATTGAAGGGGAAATAAATGTATACACTGGTTTATTCAATAGATAATGAGAAAAATCCGAACACGGTATATATAAATTTAACAAATGCATGCACAAACTCTTGTGTTTTTTGTCTTCGTTCCCAAAAAGATGATGTTTGCGGGAAAATGATGTGGCATGATGATAATTATACTTTAGAGGACATAATAAACCAATTTAATAACTATAAAGAATCCGTAAAAGAAGTTGTATTTTGCGGATACGGAGAACCTTTTTTAAAAAAAGATATGATGAAATCTTTTTGTAAATATTTAAGAAAAACATATCCTTATATAAAAATTCGTGTAAATACAAACGGGCACGCTAATGCAATATATAAAACAAATATTGCGGAAGAATTTAAGGATTTGATAGATTCTGTATCAATCAGTTTAAATACAGATAACTCAAAAGATTATGAAGAAATCTGTAAACCATCTATAGAAAATGCATATGATGCAATGCTTGATTTTGCACGTTCCTGCAAAAAAGCGGGTTTAGAAGTATCAATGAGTGTTGTAACTGGATTTGACAATAAACATACAATTAATATTGAAAATTGTGAAAAAATTGCAAATGATATAGGTGCAAAATTTAGAAACAGAGAGTTTATTACTAACGGTTATTAGGGATACGCAATGCAAGTCAACAAGATATCTTATACATCATTTGAATCTAAAACTCCAAAAAAAAGATTTATAACTCCGGGAATGAAAAGTTCTATAGAAGCAATATTATTAAAAATGAACTCCTCAATAAAAAAAGTGGAAGACGGTGATTATTATAAAACTACAATAAATACCAGACTACACTATAATAACGGGAAATATGTGTTTGAAGATGAACGAAGATTAAAAGAAAAAGTTCCGTTTGAAAAACAAATGCAAGGTTATTCAAATCTCAAAATAGGGAAGAAAATTATATTAGATATAAATAATGAAAGCGGTGAAATAATAGATTATATAAAACCTTCATACACACCGTTCTTTCTTGTTTTAAAACAAGCCGAGAAAATTTTATTGAACATAAGAACAAATTTTAACCTATCGGAAGTTATTAAAAAGGAGTTTTTAACTATTAACGAATTAACTCCTGACGGCAAAATAAAAATGAAAAAATTTGTTTTGCAATTTGAAAAACAAAGACTTGAAAAAGTCATAAAAGACTTAGAAAATATTAGCAAATAAATTTTTTACGGTTTTTATATCATGTAGGAAGGCAGGAAAATCCAAATGCAAGTGCAAACAATATCAAATACAAATTTTAAAGCTAAAACAACTAAAACAGAGTTCAAACCTCATCAACACTTTGTAACCAATGACACAAAACAGGGAATACAGAAACTGCTCTGGCAAATGAACCATCAAACAGTCTATCAGGAAAATAAAGCAGGAACCAGTTTTGTATCAACAATTCTGGCAAGTATAAATATGGGTAATAAATATAAATTAGCAGACAATCGTTTTTTGACAGCACCAACAGACAGTCCTGCTGAATTCAATTGCGACTGTTCCCTGAAAATGGGTTCAAATCATATTAATGTAAACAGCACAACAGGAGAAGTTATATCATATGATATAAGCTTTTTTAAGTCTTGGAGCAGTCTGTTAAAAGAGGCTGAAAATTGTATAAAAACATTTATTGAAAACTTTAATAATAATGAAATAGTAAAGAAAAATTCTTTCAGCATTGGAGGATTCACTCAAAAAGGTTTTGAAATTCTACGCAAATATACATAAGAGGGCATAAAAATGGTTAATTTGATTTTGGCATCAAATTCTCCCAGAAGAAAAAAAATATTGAATGACATGGGGTTAGAATATAAAATAATCCCTTCAAATTATGATGAAAAATTGGAAACAGATGAGTTTTCATATGATAAAATAGAAGATTTGGCAACTCAAAAATGCTTAGATGTTGTAAGAAGAGTTGACAAAAACTCCCTTGTACTTGCTGCAGACACAGTTGTTGTATTGCATAACAAAATTCTTGGAAAACCATTAACCAAAGAAAAAGCATCAGAAATGCTCCATAATTTGTCAGGACAAACGCATATGGTTGTAACATCTATCTGTGCTATTAACACAAAAACAAATCGTGCCGCTACTATTTCAACAACAAGCTATGTACGATTTACAGAATGGACAGATAAAATGATTGAAGATTACGTTAATACTTATCTACCGTTAGATAAAGCCGGAAGTTACGGAATACAAGAACTTCCTCCAAATTATCTTGATAAATTTGAAGGAAGCTTTGAAAATATTGTAGGACTTTGTCCCGAATCTGTCCTAAAAGTTCTTGAGCAATTGGAATACCATATTAATTAGAAGATTCTCCATCAGGTAAACCAAGTGAAATTCTTTTATCCTTTGGATTAAATTTTTCAATTTTTGTGTCTAACTTATCACCTGCAATTAATATTTTACCGCATTTGTTCTGAAAAGCAGACACAGCAGATTGAGGAAGAAGAGCTTCAACACCAGGAAGAACTTCTACAAAAGCACCGAAAGGTTTTACTCTTGTAATCACACCTTCCTTAATATCTCCTTCTTTTAACTCTTCCTCTGCTTTAATCCATGGGTCAGGCTCTGTATTTTTTAAACTTAAACTGATTCTTTGTTTTTCATGGTCAACATCTATAATCTCTACGTTTATGCTTTGACCGACTTTTAATAAATCTGTCGGATGTTCAACCCATTTCCAAGAAATTTGAGAAAGCGGAAGTAAACAATCAACACCGCCTACATTCACGAAAGCTCCGAAATCAGTGATTCTTACAACTTCACCCTTTACTATCTGTCCGACTTCAACTTGCGAGAATACACTCTTTCTTGTTTCTGCCATATTTGTTTCATAAACTTTTTTATTTGAAAGAATTAAATTATTTTGTGATTTATCAAGGGTTAAAATCTTAACTTCAATTTTTTCACCTGCATTAACAACCGCTTCTTTTGAAGAAAGCTGTCCTTGAGGAATAAAGCCTTGTACACCTGAAATATCAACAATTACACCGCCCTTAACAGTTTGAACAACCACTGCTGCAATTGTTTCATCAGCTTCTTTAATTTTTTCAAGCTCTGCCCAAGTATGAGCTGAAGCCACTTTCTTATATGAAAGTGTAAATTTTCCGTTTTCATCTGCTTCTTGAGTAATTAAAAATTCATACTCAGTATTTTTTTCTAAAACACTTTCAACTTTCGCTTTTTTGTCAGATGAAACTTCATAAGAAGGAACAAATGCCGTACATTTTGAACCTATATCTACAATTGCACCATCAGATTCATAAGCACACACAACACCTTGAACTATGTCACCTCTTTTAAACTTGTAATCATACTTTGATAAAAGAGCCTCAAAATCCTCATCAGAATACTTCTCTACCATTCTACCGATATCCTTTCAAACCTGAAGGCCGGATTTTCATATACCCCTTTAACCGACCTAATAAACACGCGTAAATTATAACATATTTGTCATTTAGGGTCAAATCAAGCAAAAAATTTTCCTAATTATTTGAATTTATGAAATTTCGGATACCTTGTATCTACGTAATTCACACTGTCTTTATAATCTGCATACTTATATATTCCTTCTGAAGTACGGGCATGAGGTCTTACCATATATGGACTTGCCGGTCTTCTCCAACCTGTCGGATAAAAAACTCCGCCTCTGGGATAATATCTGCCATTATTTCCATAAAAACCGGAACGCCAAGTTCCAATCGGCATCATATTTTCATCATAAAACGTACGGGAATATTCCGTTAGAGTTTTTTTATCCGGTGCATCTTGGATTATCAAATCCGGTTGTTCCACCAAGTTGTCGTTGAAATCATAAAATTGATAATTGTCGCCATTCTTTCTGTATGTCCCGACACGATTACCGTACTCATCATAAACCTTTATTGCATAAGCAAAAGTTTCTGATATAGCAAATAAAAACATAATAAATAGAATGAATATTTTACGCATACAAACCCTTTCAAATTTATAACGAATATTCTACCATTAAAGTTCATTTTATGTTAAACTGTTATTAAGTAAGGGGATTAAGAAAATGTCTATAAAAAAAGTAGTAAAATACGGCACTCCGTCTTTAAGAGAACCATCTAAAGAAGTCCATAAAGTATCACAAAAGATTAAAACGCTTGTAGAAGATTTGTTAGACACAATGTATTCTCAAAACGGAGTCGGTCTTGCTGCTCCGCAAATAGGCGAGAATGTGAGAGTTTTTGTTATAGATGTGTCAACCGGTGATGAGCCGCTTAATCCTATGGTATTTATTAATCCAAAAATAATTAAAAAATCAGGCGCAGTAATAAGTCATGAAGGCTGCTTAAGTTTTCCGGAAGCATTTACTGACGTAAAAAGATATGCAAACGTAATGGTTAAAGCTATGGATAGAAACGGACGTTCTTTTGTTTTGGAAGCAAAAGACGGAACATTACTAGCACGCTGCATTCAGCACGAATTTGACCATTTGAACGGAGTGTTGTTTATCGATCACGTAATAAACAGATTTGATGCCGAATCGGAATTATCAAAAAATAATCTGCCGCCGCTTCAGGTTGAAAAAATACTTGATGAGCCTGACTTAGAGCCGGAAATAGAAAAACTTCTGGAAGAAAGAGTAAAAAAAGCCGATGAACAAAAAGATTAGCATAGTTTTTTTTGGAACTCCCGATATTGGACTTCCCTCGCTAGAATATTTTTATCATTCAAACCAATTTGATGTTCTAGCCGTTGTCACTCAGCCCGATAAACCTTCCGGAAGAGGACATAAGTTAACCCCCTCTCCAATAAAACTGTTTGGGTTAGAACATAATTTACCTGTTTTTCAACCAAAATCAATCAGAAAAGAACCGGACATTATTAATGCTTTAAGAGATTTAAAACCCGATTTTTTCGTTACTTTTGCTTTCGGTCAAATTTTATCTCAAGAAGTTCTGGATATACCAAAATATGAAACAATAAATCTTCACGTTTCTTTATTACCTAAATACAGAGGAGCAAATCCGATACAACGGGCTATAATAAACGGAGATACTGAAACCGGCATTTGTACAATGATAACCGAATTGGGATTAGATTGCGGCGATATTTGTCTAAAAGAACCTATCGAAATTACTCCTGATATGAATTGCGTTGAACTTTTTGATATATGCGCTTCACATTCTCCTAAATTACTGGAAAAAACTCTTATAGGAATAAAAAACGGAACGCTGATTCCTGAAAAACAATGCGGAGAATGTTCATGTTTTGCTGATAAATTAAAAAAAGAAGAATGTAAAATTAATTGGAATAAACCCGCACAAGAAATTCATAATCTTGTAAGAGGTGTATATAAATGCCCCGGAGCATTTTTCATATATAAAGATAAAATTATTAAGGTTATGGAAACTCAACCGCTAGAAGAGAACATTGAAGGAGAAGTCGGAGAATTTGTCAGATTCTCTAATCAAGGTATTGATGTCAAAACTTCATCAGGTATTTTACGTCTGATAAAAGTTAAGCCCGAAGGAAAAGGAGAAATGCTTGCCAAAGATTGGGCAAACGGCATAAGAAACTCCTAATTTATGCTAAATATTTCTGTAAAGTAGTTTTATCAAAAACTTCAATACTATCTTTTGAATGGATAAATATTAAACAAGATATGAGCGTTTTGAAGTTTTGGAAATCATCAAACGCAAGTTTTTGGCGCAAATCTGTCATATTGTTTGCCATAAACTCGGTTAATATAACCTTGTCATTATAAAAAAGTTCTGATAAAAACTCAAACGCGTCACGAGTTTTTATACCTTCTAAATATACTGTATCAGGAGACTGAAATTCAATGAACCTTAGAGCTTTATCCATATTGAACCCAATATTCTCATTAAGTTCACACTGGTTTACTCCCTTTAATTCATACTTTGCAATAGACTCAATCGTCATAATATTTTGTTTTTTAGCTGCAGCCTCCATAAGCAAAGAATATATTATGTGAGTTTTCCCGCTAAGCGGAGAACCGCAAACAAGCACTATTCCCGGATTTTCTAACGCATGTGATATTATGCTTCTTGATTTTTCTTCAGGAATAATTTTATCAAGTTTTTGAGGCGGTTTGTATATTTTTAACGATATCCTTTCTCCCATAATAGTAGGGAAAGAAGATACAGAAGCAATAAGCATAGTATTCTCAACCTTAAAACACAATTTCCCGAGCTGTGGAATCTCGCATACAGAAGGGTCTAAGTTTGATAATGTTTTTAGTTTTGAAACAAAAGCTGAATTAAGAATGGAAGGAATTATACCTTTATCTATAAGTTCTCCGTTTTCTTTAAAAACAACTTTTAAACCTTCTTCAATTTGTTCAAAGTTTAATTCATGTACATCTTCTATAATTGCCTGTTTAAGAATTGCCCTTATTACATGCTGAATATGTTCTTCTCCTGCTTCTTCATTATGCAATTCTTCTGTCCAATCAAAACTTTCTGCTTCATCTCCGGAGAGTGTTATATCATCCACTGTATCTGCCACTTTATAATATTCATCAATCTTTTTCATAATTGAACTTTCGGAAGAAATAACAGGTTCTATTGAACACTCTGCAGTTTCAATAATTTTATCAATAGCAAACAAATCCAAAGGGTCAGACATTGCTACAGTCAAAACTTCTTCTATCTTAAAAAGCGGTATTATTTTATACCTTCTTGCATCCGGAAAAGATATAAATTTAAAACATTTAGGGTCAGGAGTATAGTCTTCAAGATTTACGTATGGAATATGAAGCTTTGATTCCAAGAACTTTAATAAGGTATCTTCCGATAACACACCTGAATTTATAAGCGCCTGACCAATATTTATTCGTTGAACATTGGCAAGTTCTTCTGCTTTTTCTAGTGTTTCATATGCTACAATACCGTCACGAACCAACTCATACTTAAGCTTTTCTAAAGTCTTATTTGTAATCGTCTCCATAAAAAATCCCCAAATATCAATATATATGTAGATTATATCAAATACAGGAAACTATTTCAAATAATGTTTATTCCTTATCAAATATAAGCATATTCTTTTTTACTACATATACAATCAAAGCAGCTTTGTTATTTACGTTTAACTTTCTGTATATATTTTCAACATTAGTTTTTATAGTAGAAATAGACAAAAACAGGCTTTGTGCAATTTCTCCTTTTGTTTCACCATTTATTATATGTAAAACGATTTCTTTTTCTCGTTCGGTTAACAAGTTATTATCAACTATCTTCATATCTTAATAGTAATACTTTTTAAATAAAATGCATTCATATATTTTCCAATATATAAAAATTTTTGTAAATTTTTATTAAGCATGATAAAACACTGTTTTTCAAAAATAAAGCCGGATTATATCCGGCTTGTTTCTGCAAACTATCTTACATCTTATTTATTAACTAATTTAATTTATATTTTATGTTTCTGTATCAATGTGTTGTTCTCCGTTTTCTTTTTTATTATTTTTTCTGTATTCTTTAAGTACTTCTTCTATTAATACATCAAGTTCTTCCGCATTTGGACGATACCAAACAGCGCTTTCACCTTTTGAGATTTTTTCTATTTTCTTATAAACAGAATCCTTGATATTTGTTTCTTTAGCAACTTCAAGTAATTGCTCCGCAATTCCTTCTATAATGTAATCTTTATAATCATCATATTTTTTACCGTTACGTTCCACTGAATCATTGAAACAGCCCTTTTCTTTTGATATCTTTGTGCATAATTTCCATTCCAAAAGTCCTACTTTTTCTTCATAAGCCTCAAGGAATGACACAATATCTTCCGTTTTGTCATATGACAAGAAGGTATGCAAACATCTTTGTGCTATTTTTTCCTGCTCTTCTGTCGTATATAAGAACAATGCTTTATTCAGTTCTACAGCATAGTCAGCAGGGACTCCGCATTGTTTGCAAAGTTTTATATTTCCTTTTTTATCTAAATAAGTACCATCTTCGTTAACTTTTTTAACGTCAGTGAGTTTTACCATTTCGTTATTTTCAGGGTCATATTTGTAATAACCGCCGTCTTTACCGGTATTCTGATACCAACCGTCCACTCCTGTATATTTAAGTCCTAATTTTTCAAGTTTTTTGCGTGTTATATCTTTAAAGCAAGTTATATCAAGCTCATCCCAATTATCAAGAGAAGCTTTTCCTGAACCTTTGCCTTCATCATTTTCTTTTTTAGGAGTTTTATTTTCTTTATCGGCTTTTTCATCTTCTGCAGAATAAATATCACTTGCAGAAGTAACTTCTGTTACGTCCGTATCAGTTAATTTGCTTAACGGTTTTCTTTCCGTTTCGCCTGTTATTATTACTCTGCCATCATTGTAAACAGTTCCGTTAATTTTTACAAGCTTATTATTTCTTATAATAAAATATTGATATTTACCGTCTTTTGCGCCTGTAGATCTATACAAACCGTCTATTTTTGTTGTTGTTACTGTTTTAAGCTTGCCGGGTATATAAGATTCAATTGCAGCGGCAGTATCTACAAAATTACCAATATCAACTGCACTTACATCATCTGTACTTACAGGGTCATTATTTGGTGTGTTAAATTTTATCTCGATTAATTTGTTATCGCTTGAGATTGTGTAATGTTTATCATTAACATTCTTTCCTTCGATTTTAGCTCTGTATATTCCTTGATGACCTGAAACAGCTTCCAATTTACCTGCTTCAACAAGTTTATTTACTCTTTCAAGCGGTTTTCCGAAAGTTTCTTCATCAATTTTTTCCATCTCGGTATTTGTTCTGTTTAGAGCAATGTCCTGTGTTTTATCCGGTAATTTATCCAATTCCGAATCAGCAGGAATATTTATTTTTTCATCTGCCAAATCAACTTTGGTTTCCTTAATTATAAT
>Ga0247611_10004688_pt1 | contig 18742 bp, 14 predicted proteins | sample 177DNAGHGhighgp2_FD_192422 | JGI IMG/M metagenome (GOLD analysis project Ga0247611, IMG submission 192422) | Sheep rumen microbial communities from Palmerston North, Manawatu-Wanganui, New Zealand - 1770 DNA GHGhigh gp2 | ecosystem: Host-associated > Mammals > Digestive system > Stomach > Rumen... | reverse complement strand
TGGGACATTGACAAGGGTTCCATCGAGGTGGGGGGTGTGGACATCTCCACCGTCGATCCCGAGGTGCTGCTCACGGACTACGCCATGGTGTTCCAGGATGTGGTGCTCTTTGACGACACGGTAATGGAGAACATCCGCCTCGGCAAGCACGGCGCCACGGATGAAGAGGTGATTCGGGCGGCTCAGGCGGCCAACTGCGAGGAATTTGTCAGCAAGCTGCCCCAGGGCTACGATACGCCCATTGGGGAAAACGGCGCCAAACTTTCCGGAGGCGAGCGGCAGCGGATCTCCATAGCCCGCGCACTGCTGAAAAACGCACCCATTGTCCTGCTGGACGAGGCCACGGCCTCTCTGGATGTGGAAAACGAGACCAGGGTGCAGGGCGCTCTGTCCCGCCTGCTGCAGGGCAAGACCGTGCTGGTCATCGCCCACCGTATGCGCACCGTGGAGGCGGCGGATCACATCGTCGTGCTTGCAGACGGCAAGGTCGCAGAGGAAGGCAGACCGGAAGACCTCCTTCAAAAGAATGGCGGAATCTTCCGCCGCATGACCGAGCTGCAGACTGCCAGCGCCGGCTGGAGCATTTGAGAGTAATTGAAGCGCCATCACTGTGTTTGAGTGATGGCGCTTTTCTGTTGACAAATCATAGATTTGAATATATAATAACGATGTTATCAATAATGACGTTATTAATAATTTGGAGGTGTGCGATGTCAAACCCGGATAAGAGTATTGACCCGCGCATTCTTGCCAGTGCCCGGGAGGAATTTCTCTCCAAGCCCTATGAGCAGGTGTCTCTGCGGGAAATCTGCCAAAAGGCCGGGGTGACCACCGGTGCCTTCTACAACCGATATAAGAACAAGGAAGAACTGTTTGACGCCTTGGTTGCGCCAACGCTGGAAACGCTGAAAAGCTACAGCAATGGCATTGAGAGCTTCAACTATGATCATCTGGATAATCAGGACATGCGGCAGATCTGGGAGTTAACGCCGGAGACCCAAAGGCTGACCGTTGAGATGCTGTATGACGATTATGAGCGGTTCCGGCTTCTGCTATGTCATGCAGAAGGTACCAGATATGCAAACTTTATTCATGATTTTGTCAGTGATGTAACGGCTCGCTCCTACCGATTTGCTGTAGAGGCATACCGCCGCGGCATCTCTTCCTTCCTGATCGAGGAAGAGGAACTGCACATGCTTCTGACCGCCTACTGGTCCACCATGTTTGAGCCGATTATCCACGGTCTGCCAAAGGAGAATGCCCTGCGCCACAGCGAAGCAGTCGCCAAGCTATTCAACTGGACTTCTGTTTTGGGCTTCTGAGGAAGGCCAAAACATTTGGCCAGAGGTTAGCAAATGCTAACTTTTGCGTGAGTGTCTATGCATAGCTCCTGACCATCTATGACGGTGAGATTGTGGAGCGCAGTAGTCACGTGGGGCTCTTGGAGGAAATGGCCTCTGCTGAAACATGGTCAACAAAAGAAGCGAGGTGCGCGGCCATGCCTGGTGACCGTTTCCTGAGAAACAAGAGAAAGGAGTGATGAGAACAAACAAATGATCATGTATGCCCCATATATAAAATGTTAATGAAGGAGGCAACCCCATATGAAAAAGAAAATTGTATCTCGAGTGCTTGTTTTGTTATTACTTTTCAGTTTACTGAGTAGTTTTGACAGTGCAGCAATGACTACAGCCGCTGATAATTCTGCTCCTGCTGAGGCGAACGACAAGGCAACACTCTTTGCCGGAGGCACCGGAACGGCGGAAGATCCGTGGCAGATCTCGACCGCAGAACAGCTCTACCGCATCCATGATGATTTGACTGCACATTACATTTTGATTGCTGATATCGATCTTTCCGCTTATGAGAATTGGACACCAATCGGAGCTTTTCAGTCCTTGTCTGACGCGCCGGAAGATGCTGAGGTCCCCCATCCCGATTATGCGTTTACCGGCACCTTCAATGGAGATGGTCATACCATATCCAACTTAACAGTTTCCAGTGAGGCACCGATGGGCGCGGGCCTTTTCGGCTGTGCAGCAGGTACAGAGAACGGCGCGGCGTATATAAGGAACTTTACACTGAAAAACGTGAATGTGTCCGGTTTTTATCTGGTTGGCGGCGCTGTGGGTCTGCAGTTCATGAATTGTCCTGTTTCGGATATTCACCTTGTCGGAGAAAACACGCTTACCGGTATGCAGGGAATCGGCGGTATTGTTGGAACCGGCTTTGATCTGATTTCAAATTGCAGCGCGACTGCGGATATTGTCGTGCAGGGTGATGACGGAGCTTGCGCGGGACTGATTGCCGGCGGCACAACGATGAGTTCTGTCAAAAACTGCGAAGTGACAGGCGGAAAAATCACCGCGGACGGTAATGCAACATGGGGTTTCGGTGCGCTCTGCGGTGCACCCTGGGGAGCCGCTGAGATCACGGACTGCAAAGTCAGCGGTACTGTCATTACAGTCAGCGGTGAGAATAATCGTCTTGTTGGCGGTCTGGTTGGATTTGGCGGGACATATGATCCGACAGCGCCCGCGCAAATTACCGGATGCACAGTTGAGGATGTGACCATTATCGTTTCTGAAACGACGGATTCGGTCGGCGGTCTGATCGGAGCGGGGAAGGAAATGATGGAAGGCAGTGAAGTAATGTCTTCCTTCAAAATCAGCGACTGCGTTGTTTCCGGAAGCATTACCGGCGGCGGGAATAACGTGGATGCTGTTGTCGGGGATCCGGCCTGCGCTGTATCTGTGGATTGTGAAGGCGGCATGACATTTTCTTCCGCACAGGCTACAGCGGCGTAAACGTTCGTGTAAAAAACGCACCCGAGCGTGAGGGAGCAGAATCCTGCAAGGCTCTCGATGATGCTCTGCTGTATCTGCAGATTCATTAAAAACCGTACCAAGCAATAATCATCCATAGAATCTTATCTATTCTAATCGCAAAAGATTGAAATCTATGTAAAAAAGGCATAGTAAACGCAAATAACGCCCGCCGACTGCTTAACTTTTTCAGAGCAGCCAGCGGGCGTAAATTATGTGAAGACGCGGGCAACGACATCTTTGAGCGGGACAAATGGGTCAGACCAGTAGCGAGAGTCCAGAGAATTATCCACATTGTCACCCAGTACAAAGAAGCTATCTTCCGGGACGGTGCAGCTTTTATCGTTAATGATGATAATGTCGCCCCCGCAGGCGGCTATGCGCTTGACCAGAAGCTTGTGATCGTGCTCAAACACAATAATGTCTCCGGTTTTCAGTTCCTTGAAATGGCAATAGCCGAAGATAATGCTGCCGCGCTTGAGTGTGGGCTCCATGGATGAGCTGGGGACATAACCCCAGAAGAAAACAGACTTGAGGACGGTGACACAGACCGCCAGCGTCAGCAGGGGAACCAGAAGCCGTGCCGCGTATTTCAAACGAGGCCTCCTTCAGCATAGGCCGCGTATTCCGGGAGTTTCCGGATATACGCGCGCGTCCGAGAGGCGAGCGTGCGCACGGCATTGGCCGGCAGCTGCAGCTGAACCCCGATCTCTTTACTGGTGTATCCGTGAGCTTTGAGGATCAGCACCTGCATGCGCATAGGCGGTGTGGTTTGTGAAAGTAATCTCTTCAACAGCGCCCGCGTACCCGACCCTGGCTGACATGAGCGAGTGGAAGGGAATATAGCCGGGGAGTTCCGAAGTTTCGGCATAGAAATAGTTGCCGACTGGGAGATTTTCAAAGAGAACGACGCCGTTTTCATCCGTTGTGCCGGTGCGAAGCTCGTTCTTGTTTTCATCATAGAGCGTGAAAACGACCCCGCTGAGGACCTCTCCCTTGTCGTTCTGCTTGGTGATCCTGATCGTGCCGCGCGCCGGCTTGTTCAGAGCCGTTCTGGTAACGACCTGCCCATTTGCAGAAAAGAGGATCTGCTCGGCACTGCCGGTGGGAACATAGCCGTCAGGGGCTTTTGTCTCCTGATAGTTGTAGTATCCGAGCGGGAGGCCGGGGAAAACAACCATGCCTGTCTCATCCGTCGTGCCTTTGGCGACCTCGTGGAAGGACATGTCATAGACTGTAAACTCAGCGCCCTTCAGCGGCGCGTTTGTCTCAGAGTCTACCTTGAGGATCTTCAAAGTACCGGCGGATTTGTAGTTGACGACCGTCTTGGAGACGACCTGACCGTTTTCCGCGATCTGGACAGGATACTTCGTATCGTCGGCGGCATAGCCCGGGATGGTAAAGCCCTCGGCATAGTAATAGGTGCCGAGCGGCAGATCGCCAAAGACGAGGATGCCGTCATCGTCCGTATACCCAAACGTGAGCCGCTCCTGATTGCTGTCGTAGAGATTGAAGCCCACACCCTTGAGCGGCGTGCCGTTTTCATCGGTCTTCAAAAGACGCAGACTGCCGCGGCCGCCATGGTTCACCACGGTCTTGGTTACAGTCTGCCCGCCGGTCGTGATGGACACCGGGATCAGCGTTGTATCCAGGATGAAGCCGGGAAGGGTCTCGGTCTCCTGAATATAGTAATCGCCCAGTGAGACCACGGGGAAGAACATCTCGCCGTTATCGTCCGTGATGCCGTTGCCGCAGACGCCCTTCGAGCTGTCCAGCAGATTGAAGCTGACGCCCTTGAGGGGATTGCCGTTTTCATCGGTCTTGACGATCTTGAGGCTGCCCTGGCCCATGCTGTTGGTCATGGTCTTCTGCACCGTCTGTCCGGCGGAGGAGATGGACACGGGGTAGAGGGTCGAATCCTGCACATAACCGGGAAGAGCGGAGGTTTCGGCATAATAGTAGCTGCCAAGCTCAATATCGCTGAAGAGCACGACACCCGATCCGTTGGTTGTTTTCGTGGTAATAACCTGCTTGCTGCTACCATACAGCGTGAAGCCGACACCAGACAGGGGATTGCCGTTTGTGTCGGTTTTGGTGATCTGAAGAGAGCCCTTCTGCGGTTGAACTGTCGCGCCGGGGGTGTTCACCTTTAGAAAACCACGAACAAAGGTCTTTTCCATGTCATCAAGGACATAGGTCACGATCCTCTGCTGATTTGCGGAAGACGGCGCCCAGAAAAACAGCCTTGCGGCGGGTGTTTCATCAAAGCCGTATGCGCACAGTGTATAGCTGCTGTTCGGGTAGCTGACCGGGATCTGAATGGTCAGGTTTTCGCTCTGCACCCCGGTGTGGCCGGTGATGATCTTGCCGTCCGGCATGTCATCCATCAGACTGTACTCGCCGGAGATGTTCTTGGTCAGGTAAGTGGTGCCGGTAAAATACTGGCCGTCTTGGATAAGGTTTATTTCCAAAGGGCTGAAGGTAAGGCTGCCGTCGCTCATGGCAATGGACTGAGAGCGCGCAAGCTCAAGCAGCCAGAGGGACCAGTCAAAGAGATCCTCACAGCCGGACTTCCCGCGTATCCACTGACCGTTGACCGTCAGGTTCAAATACTGCGGGACCCCGTCCGCATGGCATTCGGCCAGCCAGAATCTGATGGCGTTGGCGGTCGCGTATCTCGCGGGCTGGTCGCCGAAACCGCCGTCATCGGCGGGATAGCCATGGGTCAGGATCGCACGAAGACCCGCGAGTACATAATCGTCGTAGACCAGCTCGCCGTCTATGCTGGTGTAGGCGGCGTTATACGGATTATCCTTGCTGGTCTGGAGGCAGTACGCCACTTCGCCGGTACTTGTGATCCAGTGTGCCGGAGTCTGCAGATCGACCCAGGTCCCGGAAGTGTTGTAGGTCTGAAAGTATGAATACATCGTAGTGGTCGAGATGACCGCGTTATCTGCATATACAGCCGGAGCAAGCAGGGAACAGAATAAAAGAACAGCGCAGAAGAGAGAGAACACTCTTCTGCGCAAAGGTGTTTTCATGTGTTGCAAGTGTACCTCCTGAATACATTTCTGATAGTTTGTCCATCTTCAAAGCATCCAGGGAGGTGCGCGGGGGAGACGGGGAGGGGAGCGGCCGTTCATGGTTTTGACTCCTTTACAGTTCATAGCGGGGAAGGGACGACTGAAGGTAGGCCCTGCTGACTTCAAGCAGACTCCTGGTGAGCGCTGTGCGATCAATGGGCATTTCTGCACGGAGTGCCGCAATATCTGTGGTTCTCACCGTCCGGTACTCGCTTATGATCACGCCGCTGCCGATCACAAGCTGCATGTTGGCCACGACAGCGAAGCTGCCGTCGGTGAGCATCCAGAGTTCAAGCAGCCGTACAGCGCCTTGATCCCTGTCGGAATACGGAGCAAGCCGTGAATACAAGAGTGTCGCCCGGACAGGAAACAGCTCCGTGCTGCGGTAATCCCGTCCAATGTCGTGCGCGCTGTTTACCCGGTAGACAAAGACTGTTTCCGCATGGTGACGGACCGCCTGCATCAGGGCGGTAAAGTCCATCTCCTCCATCAGGGAGAGATGCTCCAGATCAAAGGATGTGGTATTTTCCAGAAGCTCGCGGATGTTCTGTTCAAATTGCTGGGCCTTGTTCATGTTTTAACCTCCGGTTTTTCCTTATTTCTTGCTCAGAAGGGCACAATAGCCTTTCTGCGCGTCGGCCATGCATCGATCCATAAAACGCTGAAGCTGTATGGAGGAAAGATCCTCAAACAGCCAGTGTGTTGCGCGAAAACAATAGCAGCCAACATCCAGATTGAGGGAGTGGCTGCCGAGAATGCTGCTTATATTCGCCCGGTTGAGGGACCGGTATGTGTTCACCGTCGCCTTTGACGTAAAGGGTCTGCAGAATGAGAAGACCATGAGCGGGTGCAGATGAGAAAAGCCTACGATCAGGTAGAAGCCGCCATAGTATCCGCTCAGCGTGCCGTCTTCCTCTGTTCCCAGACCCACTTGGGCTTGAATGAGCGAGCGGGCATTATCCACATGTATGTGGTGATGAAGGATTTCTTCATCGGTCAGATTGAAAATAGTATCTTTCATGGCTTATTGAGGAAGGGCGATATGCGTGATGACGCCCCATATCCGGTTGGTGTCCTGACTGATGCCGAGAATCTTGACGGTAGCGCATGCGCCTCTCGGGGGACGGCCGCGCCTCGGGTAGTTGCAGAGACAGTCGATCCCGCCGTCGAGTGCTACAAAGACACCGGTGGTGTTGACCATGCTCACGGTGCCGACATAGCGGTTCCCGACAGAATACTTGCGCACAGCCTTCTCGTAGGGGTTTTCGCCCGCCTGCTTGACGGAGGCCTCCACCGTGATCTCGCTCGGACGTTGCCCCTGAATACGAAGAATACGTACAAGGACACGCTGCCCGGGCTGGAAGGCGGTCGTAGCATCCATCATCCTCTGGTAGCTAAGCTCGGCAAGCGGGACAAAGGTCTCCACACCGAAGATATCCACAAAGATTCCGGGGCGGATCACCGAGACGACGCGGGCTTCGGCGCATGCGCCTGCGCGTACCCGGCGGTTTCCGTCTCGGTTTCTGGTGTAATACAGGCTGCGCTTTGCCATCATGGCCTCAAGCCTGTTGCCCACAGCAACGTGGTATTTGGGATCAACGGCTTTCACGATATAATCCACTTCTGCACCGAGCCTGCGGGTGAGCATCTGATGCATTACATCCGAAGCGTCGCGGCCGCGGGAATCTTCGGGCGGACTGACGGCCATCTCAGCCGGGATGGCGACCCTATAGTCTCCGTGATAGATGACTGCCCGGGAGACCTCTTCGGTACCCGGCCCGCCTTCAACGCCCTGAATGATGCCGGCGAGGATACGTTTGCCTCGCTGGGATTCAAGCAGATCCAGCAGATCGCTGCGGTCTTTGTCGGCGTCAGTCTGGACGGTTCGTGTGAGGCCAATCGGGATGACATCGGGATTTCGCTGGGTGACTGTGACCCGATGACTTGCTCGGACAGGTGTGTCAGACCGAGTCTGCTTCTGAGCAGCGACATCGGCTTCAGAGTCGTTCTGGAAATCTTCGAGAGAATCTTCATCAGGATCAGACTCGGTCTGGGGGATGTAGAATTCAGTCTGGGAAGCATTTTCGGGTTCAGTCTGAGATGCGGGGAATTGCTGGGGTTCGTTTTCGTGCATTCAAGTACCTCCTGAATATTAAAAATTTTTGGGTGGCTTAGAAGAACTGTACAGTTTCTCCCGTTTCTTCTTCGCTTTTTTCTCATCGCCAGAGCCGGAAGGTTCCGGCAAGGCAACATCATAGATCGGCATGGACGGCTGCTGAGGGAGTTCGGGTTTGCTGGGCACATGGATCACAGGTGTGTAGTCCAGAATCGAGCAATGCTGCAGCTCCCTGGACATACGGTGCCCGGTGTAGTCCAGCTTTTTCAGTCTGAGCATATTGCAGCCGCGGATCACACAAAGCAGATCCGTGTTTGGCAGCCGCAGCACCTCATCCGGGGTCAGCAGCCGCCTCCGTCCCTGGCCTTGTGTCTCACGATACTGGGGAATCATCTGGGCAACGGCCATCGTCTGCCTTACGGTCATGGTGGACTTGATCGTGACACTCATATCTCCGCTGCGGGCAGAAAAATACTCGGCTGTCACACCGTCGGTGCAGCCGAGCATGAGCTGAATATCGCAGTTGCCGATGATTTCTGCCCAGAGATTATTGGCATAGCGGTTTTGGAGCTGTCCAAGACTCTGAATGGCCAGCATGACCCGGATATCTCGGGATCGGATCACGCTAAGAGTGCGTGCAAAGTCCGAGCCGTCGGCAGCGCCGCCGATACGACCGATGTTATTGAACTCATCGAGGATGAGATTGACAGGTACATCGCAGGCACCTGAAGGACGGCTGTCAGCGTATCTGGTCAGCTTGATGAAAAGAAAAGAGAAGAACAGGGAAGACAGGAACGCCATGCTGGAGTCCTGATCGCTTAATACGATATAGTAAGCGCATTTGTGCTTCGCGGGTGCGGTCAGGTCAATGTCAGACTGACTTGTGATCCGCTGTACAGCCTCATTCTGCAGGACCTGCAGACGCGTGCCGAGACCAATAATGATCCCGGATTTCACTGTCTCGCTGGCCTGTGCAAAAAGTGAGTATGGGGGACGGGCAGGATGACTCAGCGGCAGTCTGTCAAAGATCGCCGTGAGCTGCTGCTCGGTATTCTGGGTCAGCAGCCTGTAAGCTGCGCTCAGGTGCCTTTCTTCCGGATCGCGGGTGGGATCCTGATCCACATACAGAATCAGGGCCTTGAGAAGGTTTCCCTCACCTCCGTCCCAGAAATGATCGCCCTTGCCGGAGCTTGTATTCCCAATAATGACATTGGTGAGGATCTGGGCCATGAGCGTATCGCCGTTGAGATCCGCCATACAGTTCCAGGAATCACCGTGTTCGGGATTTACCAGATTGAAAACCTTCACGTTATACCCGTTTTTGCGGAACAGCTCCGAGGTATCCGCGTAAAGCTCGCCCTTGCTGTCCGTGATGATCACGGACTCGCCGCGCTTGATGTCCTGAAACAGGGCGTTGCGGATGATGGCGCGGGACTTCATTGTGCCGGATGCGCCGAAGATGGCGATGTGCCGGTTAAGTCTGGTGTCCTTTGGCATACAAACCGCTTTCCCACGGTACTCACCGAGAATGGTGCCTTCTGCCTTGTCGATCGGATTGATCTCGAGAATCTCCCGCATCTCAGACTCGGTCATCCAGGATGCGGTCCCGTAGATGCCTGACTTGCTGGTGTCGAAGCCGCGCGGATCTTCGCTCCCGCTGCCAAACCGGTCATGAAAGCGGATATAGAGGACGATTGCGGCGAGGAATCCCAGTATGAGCAGGACACTTTTCAGTCCGTGAATCGAGAGCAGAGCAGGGAAGCACACGCCCGGATCAAGGCACGGTGCCTGGATTGGATCGGGACTGTTCATGCCGCCAAGCTCCTGCCAGACGGCATAGTTTGCAAGCAACTGTGCCAGCAGACCGGACAGATAAACAAGGGCAGCAAGGCCGGGAATAGAAGCCGCAAGGACGATTATAAGTTTCTTCTTATCCATCCAGCAGACTCCTTGCTTTTACCTCAAGCCCCTGTTCGATCTGGTCGATGGGTATATCATAGTATTCAACAGAAGCCGGAAGGCAGCTTTGCAGAAAGCTGATCTGCTCGGGATACGCAATGACTTTGCAATGCAGCTTCGTATTCCGTATGGCATCATGAAAGCGAATCAGTCTGGCGATGTCCCCGTCAAGAAAGGAGAATAGATAGGTGTTATCCTCGAGGGCGTCATACTCAAATGCGCCCTTGTTATCTGAACGGGTATCCTCATCAAAGAGCAAATCCAGGATCTGCTCTCTCCAGTCCGGGAGCCGCATGATTGCAAGCTGTCTTACGCCGAAATCCTGCAACGGAACAAAGCAGACATGAGGATAAATGCTGTCGAACCTCTGCGGTTTCCCTTTCCAGGTGTCTTTACAGCGTATCGTGTCAAGCGCAACCGAGTAATCCTGCCCAAGAAGAACGGCGGTGTCTAACTGAGAGCATCCGGAATTGTTTCGGGCAATCTGAATCAGATCCTGCCTTGCCTTGAATTCGCCCTCACCATTCCAGCGCATGACGGCATTTCGGGTATTATAGACGGCCATGCAGCTTGCGGGTGTAAACAGAGCGCCTGTATAGCGGGCGTATTTGGTTTTGTTCACTGATTCAGGCTCGATTTGCTTGACATCTCTTGCCAGAAGCGCCATCGGGCGATCTATGATCAGCGCCCGACGCCGCATCTGAAGCGCCGGAAGCATCCATGGTCTGCACTCAATGCCTGCCCGGAGGAGCATTACAGCCGTCTCGGACACCCGATAAGAGCGCTCATGATGCGTTTTGCTGCTTGACATGCCTGAGCGGGTGAATCTGGATTCGTAGTATTCCCGTGTCCCGATCCAGTCGAGCAGGGGAAGGGCGAATCTTGACAGGCGAATGGTCGTACAGGGTGACTTGCCTGAGAGGTTGATCACCTTCACGCACAGCTTTTCACCGGTCGCAGAGTTCCGGATCAGCTGAGGCTGTGTCAGCTTCTGAACCAGCCTGCCGAGCTCCTGCCTGTCTCCGAGAAGTTGCAGCGAAGTCGTCGGATACTCGCCCACAAGAGAGAGGACGGTCACGAGACGGAAGAGATGACTGCCGGGAGAAAAGTACATCATTGCGTATCCTCTTGTATAAAGGAAAATCGGTCAATGGTTTCTCCTCTTGACCGAAAAAGTGAAGTGCCAGAGCGGCCCAATAGCCTGATTTACAGACAAAAACCACCGCTAAAAACAGGTACAGAAAATGAAGAAAATTCGGCATGGGGTTTTGCACCTGTTTTCAGAAGCTCTGTCCGGCGTTTTTTATAACTTTTTCCTCCTGTTCGAGCCAGAGAGGGAAGTCCCACCGGGGCACGACGAAGACTTCTGTGCAGTCCTCATCGCCGGCTGCGCTGCAGTAGTAGTGAGAGCATACCGCCGGGCCGTCATCGGTCAAAACAAAGAGGGCAATGGCGTCGGCCACTGTATTGACCTCAATGTTATCGTGATCCCACTTCCGGCGCTCAGGCCGTTTCCGGTCATATACATGGCGGAATATGAGGACGGCATCCGCATAGTGAAGCGGTTCATGGTCGGAAAAATATCTCTGCAGAGCCGGGTAGAGGTAGGCGCGGATATAACTGCGCGACTCCATTTCCTTCTTCGGAAGCAAGGTTGGAAGATTTACATAAAACCAATTTTCCTTTGTTATGGAAATCTTAACGGGAACAGCGCTGCATACTACATCCTCAACATCCTGATAGGCGCTGGGCTTGCCCGTGTAGACAGGGAGCTTGCGGGTCAACAGTGTGGTCTGCTCCGCATACCTTGCCAGACGAAGAGATACAGAATAGGCCTCTTCCAGATAGCCTTGATCGAGGAGCTGCCGGATCAGGCGCGTTTCGGCATTCAGACGGTTGATTTTCTGCTCAATCGAGGACAGCACATCAGTAAAGGAGTTGGTTGGCAGCATCTTGAAGTATCTCCTCTGAATAAAAAAGTACATTTGGCTCATCCGCCCCCTGAAATTCGACTGTTGCGAAGAGACAGGGGGCCTTCGGAAGCCGCAATTCAGCAGCCATGGATATGTGGGGAAGGACAATGACGTATTTCAGATCCTCCTGCGGCTGAAGCAGTCTCAGAAGATTTTTCTCGCCTTCGTACAGTACGACGATCTCATATCCCATGTTCTCTTTCAGAAAGAAGAGCTGCGACGGGTAAACAGCCGGATAATGGGCCATAGGCTCCACAAAGTCTATGAATTGCAGCAGCACCCAGACCGCCAGGACAATGCGCTGATCAGGCTTTGCCAGCGGGTCAAGAGCACAGTAATAACCGTCTCCGATATCCGCGATCCGCATGTCCCGTTTAAGGTTATCCAGAATCTTCTCCGCAGTTCTTGGCGGCTTGCGCAGCATCCGGAGAAGCTGTGTTTTAGGCAGGGCGCCATATTGAGAGAGCCATTTGATCACATGGGATTCATCTTCAAGCAGCAGATGATCACCCCCTTCTAAATAAAATAATGACTTTGGCCTCCGGACATGGTGCATCCGCGCTATGTCCAGTAGATGAGATGCGAATAAACAACGAACATTGAATGTACGTTGTATGTACGATAATTGAGCGCTCGGAAATAACGGACATTGAATGTACATTGAATGTCCGTTAGCAGAGGATCAGAGAATAGCGTACATTGAATGTCCGATACCAATAATCCAGCACTCTGATAATTAAAGAGAGTTGTTTTCACTCTGACGGTCACGGAGTATCGCTTCCAGCTCAGCCCGGTCTGTCGTGATCATCTCCTGCTCCTCCTTGGAGGCCTTGATGACCACGGGGACCTTGTTATTGTTGGAGCAGATCAGTGCCTCGCCTCGTTCAAACTGGGTGATTGATCGAAGCTCGGTTTTTGTGAGCTTCAAAACCTCCTGCACCGTCTTGGCTTCATCCGGTTCCAGATTCAGAATGATCTTGTTCTTGGAGTTGTTGATGATGGCCCTGCCGTACTTGCCGTCCTCCAGACCGAAGAAGTCCGATAGATCCTGCGTAGCGGAGATGGCAGCCCCGCCGAAGCCGCGGATCGTTTTGAAGATCGTCAGGCAGAACTCCGCCGCCATGCGGTTGGAGTTTGCGCCGATAAGCTGCCAGATCTCGTCGATCATGATTGCTTTCTTCTTGGTGCGGTCCGCTTTTACCGTGTCCCAAACATAGTCGAGCGCGATGAACATGCCGACCGGCAGAAGCTTGCCCTTCAATTCTGAGAGATCCAGTACAATGTACTTGTTCGTCAAGTCTACGTTGGTCTGTTGATTGAAGCTCTGGGCGGAGCCGGTCACAAAGCGGCTGATGATCACCGCAAGCCGCTGGGTCATGGGATTTGCCAGCAGCTCCTCGTGCAGATCGCCGATCGTGGGCATGGTCTTGAGCCGCGGGGGAAAGCTGCTTTTGCTGATATAAAGCGAGTCGTTTTCGTGGGTGATTCCGAACTTGGCATAGGTGCGAATCAGCGCCTCATCGAGCATCTGCTCCTCTTCGTTATTCATGTCCGGGATCAGAAGAGAAAAGAAGATCATCAGCTGCTGGATCTTGCGGGCCAGCATTGAGTCCAGCTCACTGTAATCCAGCTCGTCGATGAGCTCCATCTCCGGGGAGATGGTCTGCCGGATCTCCATGATGTTGATGCAGTGCGGGGAGCCGGGCGCGATTCGGATAAACTCGCCGCCCACCTGACGGCAGGCACGGCGAAACTCATGGCCCTTGATAGGCGCTACAATAAAGCACTGAATTCCGCGCATCCTCATTCGTAATGCCAAAAGCTGCATGGTAAAGGTCTTTCCGGCGCCGGAGGTCCCGAGGATATTGAGATTTGCGTTCTTATTTTTCTTCGTGTTGAAGAGATCCACGATACAGAGGGAGTTGTTGTGCCGGTTGATGCCCAGAAGGACACCCGCATCGTCAGACATCTCAAAGCTCGTGAACATGTAGGAGGAAGCCGCGCCGCTGGTCAGGACGTTGCGGCGGGATTTGCGGTCAAGCTTCGGGTCGAGCTTCAGAAAGGGCATGACCGAAGAAAAAGCCGCCTCCTGCTGGAAGCGGCAGTCACTCACATACATATCCATAGACTTGAGCATGTCCACCATCTGCTGCTTTCTCCACATGAGCTCATCGAGGCTTTTGGCGGATACCGTTACGAAAACGGAGAGGTAAAACAGATCCTCGTTGTAGTTGGCGATGCCCTGTTTGATGTAGTAGCCCGCCTGAATGGAGTTTGTCAGCTCCTCATAGTCCGTGCTGGTATCCTGCATGCTCTTGAGCTTGGTGCGGTTGAGGCGAATGCGCTGGGCGACTTTATCTATGGTCTTGCTGCGGTTTTCCCGGTGCAGGTGTACGTCAATATCGATCCCGTCCCCGGCGTTGATGAGTGTGGACATCCACCCGGCCCTCACGCGGGAGGGGTAACCGTTGCCGCGTATGTAGAGAAAGCAGTAATAGAGCCCGTCCATAATGATGTAGTTGTTATGGGTGAAGTCCACACCGCGAGGGGAGATGAAGTGGTTTATCCGGATCTTGGGGACGGCATCGACCCCGATGACCAGGTTTCGCGCCGCCATGCTGTCCACGACAACGCGGTTGACTCTGGATTCAAAGGGCTCCTCCACACAGGAACGGCGGTTGAAGAACATGTAAAGGATCTCGGCTGTGGCCTGATCGGGGTCTTTGTGCTGCACGATGGTGTTGCCGCACTGCATAAAATAGGCGCGGGCATTCTGCTCCACCGTCTGAATCGTGCTGTAGACCAGCCCAAAGTCCTCACTGTCGCCCCGCCGCTGTTCCTCATACTGATAAATAAGGAAAAAACGCCGGGTCAGGGCTTCACGATTGCCCACATCGCGGACAAAGCGGATATAGCCTTCAGCCTGACGGCGGCATTCCTCGTTGGTTTCGCCCTCCAGATCCTGGCGCAGCAGCCGTACATGCCGATCGGAGTCGGCTTTCCGGGTGATGCTCTTGAACTGCAGGTGCTGGGGAGAGATCTTCAGCCAGGAGGCGAAGGAGGAGATGATGTTGAACTGCTCCTCCTCCGAGCGCAGCATGAAGTTGATGGGCTCGATCTCCAGGATCTTGATATAGCGATTGTCCGTTGTCTCAATGATCCCGTGATGGATGCTTCTGACCGGGATGAAATCCTGGACGAATTCAAGCAGCTCCGTGCTGCTTTTTTGCTTTTTTCTTTTTGTGTTTCTTGAGGCGTTTCGGGTCATAGTGATAGCCGATCCTCCTGAAATGTAGTCTTCGCCGATTCACAAAGAACCGGATGATATGGCCGAGATACTGAAGCAGAGAGTCCCCGTCAATGCCCATCAGGGAGATGACGGCCAGGGGAATGAGCGTCAGCACCATGAGCACAATGTGCATCATGGCCGGCATGGACAGCCAGAACAGCTCCGGATAGCCCACAAGGACGAGCAGGAACACGGTTTCCACCGTGTTTCGCGTTTCCAGCATCCCGCCGAAGAGCTTGCCGGAGTCCGTATAGTTTGCGGGAATGGCGAAGACATTATTAAATTCGTTGTTGTCTATATGCTTACCACCCCATTCTGTAGATGTATGCGGTTGTGTTGTAGGTGCCGAGGCGCAGGGCCTCCTGATGGTCGGGAACAAATATATCCACACGGTGGATGTTTTCTTCGATCCCGCTGCCGCCGCGGTCTTCAACGGTATACATGACGCCGTTGATCATGATCTGCGTACCGAAGGGATAATAGCTGGACATGGCCACCATGCCGCGCTGGGCATACTTGCCGCTGGCCGTGATGCCGTCGGAGTTCTCTCCACAGCACTTGGGGCAGGGGCAATAGTGGGTCACAATGACGGTGAGCTCTGAAAGCGGCTCGCCCCAGACATCCCCGCCGGATACCGGCGCGTCATAGTCCACAATGGTGAGCCTTCTGAAAACCAGGGAGCCTTCATAGTCCGGCGTGTTGAAGACAACGCCGCTGCCGGCTGTGCAGTGGACCCAGGCCCTGTTCCCGCCGACGTCATAACCGGCAAAGATCAGGACATGCTCCCATCCTTCATCTCCCGCAAGGAAAGCGAGATCGCCGGGCAGAAGCTCGGAGGCGTCGATCCCCTCCGTGTTGGGATACTGACCGGAGGTGCCGGCACCGATCTCCACGCCCACGGCGGTATTGTAGACCCAGGAGGTAAAGCCGCTGCAGTCAAGTCCGTAGGGCCGTATCGTGCCGGTGCTGGAGGAGCCTGCCGAGGTGACGAGCCGCGGTGTGTTCCAAGCGTCGTTCCAGCCGGGTGCGGATTTGCCGCCCCAGAAGTAAGGCACCTTGCCCACAAGGGAGAGTGCGGTCGAGATGATGTGTTTCCGCGCGGGGCTGCAATCCTGAGCATTTACAAAGGCGATCAGCTCCTCATCCGTGAGCGGGACGGCCTTGCCGCCCTCCAGAGAGCCGTAAAGCGTCATCTTCAGGGCGTTGGCCATGTTTTGAATGGCTTCACCATATGTGACTTGAAACTGGCTGTATGTCGCATCGGGATTCACACCGAATGCCTGATTGATCACAGAGTTATCAAAGGGATGGATCGTGCATTCAAGATAGGGGATCATCTCAATCGTCGGCGAGATCATCTCTTCACCGGCGGCCTCAAAGTAAGTCGCCGTGGAGTAGCTTGTGATGGAGCCGTTATTATATATAGGAAGATACACGGTCACTTCCCGATAGGCCGGGACCATGATATCCTCCTCACTGCTGAGTTCCACAACGGGCGTGTAATACGTCCGCGTTTCGGTCTCATAGCTGTAAACAGGATCATCTCCGTTGAAGTCCACGATCTCGGCGGAGGAAATGACCGTCAGCGTCACAGGCTCATACCTGTAATAGGTGACCGGGATCAGATGTTCGTGCTCTTTCCGCTCGCTTGTCACGGGGAACATGGAGTCCGCCACACGCTGGAGCTTTGCCATCATGTCCTCTTTGGAGGTGTTCTGCTGTTCCATCGATGCCGAGTAGGCGGCCAGAACATAGCAGGTGTCGTATCCGGCAGAGCTGTGTCCGTAGTTGATGAGGGAATCCATGGAGAGCTTGTAATCACATCCGCCTTCCTCAATCAGGCGGTCCACCCTGGCAAGAGACAATTCGTAGCCGTAATTCACGACGGAGGAGACTGCCTTTGCCATTTCACTGTATGTATCAGTAAGAGTCGCACCCTCCACCGGCTTTGTCCCGTTCAGGCCGAATATGCCGTTGGTGACAATGGAGGGGAGAGATACGATCGTCACAATGATAAAAGTGAAAAAGAGTGCAGTACAGATGAGAAGCTTGTACAGGGTATGACGCGCAGACCATGCGGCGGCCGCAAGCGCACCCCATGGGCCAGCAGCGGCAGCGCCTTTAGCCGCACCGGCAATGGCCTTGCCGGTTTTCGCGGCGCCGGCCGCGGCTGCTCCGGCAGAGGAGGCCGAGGCCTGCTGACGCATGGTGCTGACGGCACGGGAAAGGTTTGATGCCGCGTTTGAAAAGCTGTCGGAGCCGTCGCCAAGTTGACGCTTGTCCGGCTCAGCCATAAGTGCTCACCTCCAAAAAGGCAGCCGGACCTGAGCCCGACTGCCTTAAGATCATGTTTTCTTCTTTGGTGTCCTGCTGTCACGCTGGCGGCGCGGCGCGGGAGAACTGCGTTTTGCGGGGAGATTGCGGTAGCGCACGGTTTCCACAGAGATCGTTTTGACGTTTTCGCCGTCATAGACCGGCTTGCCGTTCTCATAAACAGGCCGCCGCTCAACAGCAGGCTGCCCGGATACGGCGTACCACTTGCCGCCGCGGCTGTCCTCCAGCGTCTGGAAATCTCCGCGAGGCTCAGAATAACGTGTGCTGTCGAAGAACATGGTACCGGAGCCGTCCGCGTGCCGTACCTCAAAGTGGCCATCACTGCGTCCGGAGTCATCAACGGATGTGATCGGCTGCTCATAGCCGGGCATGAAGTTTTTGAACAGCGCCTGGTTGTAAGCTGCCGAGAAGTCCGAAAAGACCTCGGAATCTGTAAAGAAAGACGCAGAGTCGGTGTTGGGTGTGCTTCCTACAGGGGTAAAGTCAGCGTCAGACTGAGAAACAGGACTTGAATAATCCGACATGGGTACTGTCGCAGGAGCTTCGGGCGTTTCAGCATGATAGCTGGAATCCGGCACAGGGACAAAGTCTGCCGCAGGTGTTTCTTCCACATGAGATACGGAGTCGTTTGAGCCGGACATGGGATTCGCGTAGAAGGATTGGGCCTCAGCCTCGGTGATAGGCATACCGGAGGGGATTTCAACATCCGATGCAGACGAGTTTTGAACAGAAATGGGAGTACCCGCATCAAAAACCGGCTCATCTGCGGAAAGGCTTACCGATCCGGAAGCACTGCCGAGAGCTGTGTCAGATACCTCAGAAGGAGAATCCGACGGCGGCATCGGCGCAAAGTCTGACGTATTCGGCATGTAAGAATAAGAATCGGACGGTGCAGACAGGGGAGAGCCGGTATCCATGCCCGGGTTGTCCACAGGAGCGGATGGGATAACAGAAGCCTCGCCAAAACCGGATTCTGAAGTCCCCGTAAATGTTGCTCCAGACTGAGATGTGTCCACAGACCCGGATTCAAAACCGGGCGCTTCACTATGGGGCTGCATGGTGTACCAATCCACGCCGTTGGCAGAACCCATAATGGAATGGGGAGCGTCTGGCTCTTCAAACATGGCGCTGTTATACCACATGGAGCTTGTCCCGTCCGGGGA
>Ga0247611_10004687_pt1 | contig 18747 bp, 12 predicted proteins | sample 177DNAGHGhighgp2_FD_192422 | JGI IMG/M metagenome (GOLD analysis project Ga0247611, IMG submission 192422) | Sheep rumen microbial communities from Palmerston North, Manawatu-Wanganui, New Zealand - 1770 DNA GHGhigh gp2 | ecosystem: Host-associated > Mammals > Digestive system > Stomach > Rumen... | reverse complement strand
CTAACATAATAATATCTCCATTTTTTTATACATAATTATTTTATCACAATATCAAAATAAAAAAAGGCCAAAAATTATATTTTAATAATTAAAAGCCTTTTTATAATATTTTATTAAATATTAAATTAGAATCCGAAGAATTCTTTTGCGTTATTATAGCAAATATCTTCTACAACCTTACCTAAAGTATCTAATTCTTCTGCTGGATATTGACCAGATTCGACTAGATTACCAAACATTTGACATAAAATACGTCTATAGTATTCATGACGAGGATAAGCTAAGAAGCTTCTAGAGTCGGTTAACATACCAACTGCTTGAGACATAACTGTAACTTGCATTGCAGTTTCAAAATTTTGTCTCATACCATCTTGTTGATCTAAGAACCACCAAGCAGTACCAACTTGAACTCTATTCTTAATTCCTTCCTTTTGGAAGCATCCTGCTAAAACCATTAAAGCATAATTATCACGAGGGTTTAAATTATATAAAATAGTCTTAGGAAGACAATCTAATTCATCAAGCTTACCTAATAAAGCTGATAATTTTTCCATATAAACTGCATCTTCAATTGCATCAAAACCAGTATCTGGTCCAATCTTCTTAAGCATTGATTTAGAATTATTTCTTAAAGCACCAATATGATATTGTTGAGTCCAACCATGCTTAGTATATTCCTTACCTAAGAATACCATGATGTATCCCTTATATTGATCTTGTTCAAAATCAGAAATATCTTCTTCTTTCATTGCCTTTTTGAAAACAGCATTTGCTTCATCATATGTAGCTGGAGCATAGTGTAAAACATCTAGAGCATGGTCTGATAATCTAGAACCCATTTCATGGAAGAAATCGATTCTTTCAGCTAATGCTTTTTCTAGATCCTTTAATTCTTTAATTTCATAACCAACTACTGTTGATAATTTTTCAATATATTTCTTGAATGATAATTCGCCTTTTAATTCAACATTGATAGCCTTATCTGGTCTGAATGCTGGTCTAATCTTAACCTTTAAAGTCTTATCGGCATTCATTTGCTTATGATAATGTAAATCATCTACTGGGTCATCAGTTGTACAAACAGTATCAACATTGAACTTATATAACATTTCACGAGCTGACATTGTTTTTAACTTTTCGTTAGCCTTATCCCAAATCTTTTTAGCATTCTTTTCATTGATAATATCATAAATACCAAAGTATCTTCTTAATTCAAGATGAGACCAGTGATAAATAGGATTACCAACTAAATAAGGCATAGTCTTACAGAATTGTAAATATTTTTGATAATCACTTTCTTCTAAAGACATACCAGGAATGTTTCCTGAAATTGAATCTTCATTATAGCCTCTAGCACGTAATGCTCTCCACTTGTAGTGGTCACCATATCTGTCACCAGCACCTAACCAAGCTTCAGCTAAATTTCTAAAATGCTTATCTTCTGCAATTTCCTTTGGTTGTAAATGACAGTGATAATCAATAATTGGCATACCTTCTGCATGCTCATGATATAACTTCTTAGCAGTTTCTGTTGTTAATAAGAAGTCATCATCCATAAAATTCTTCATATTTTATACCTCTTCTAAAAATTATAATACAACACCGTCTTTAAAGATTGATATTTCTCTAAAGCCGTTTTGTTCATTCTTGCTTAGCTTCTTACCTGAAGCAACATCGCATACTAAATCGATGAAATCTTCTAAAAGCTCATCCATTGTCTTTTTATCTACTAAATCACCAGCATTGTAATCAATCCAATTAGCCTTTTTAGTAGCTAAATCAGTATTTGTTGCAATCTTCATAGTAGGACAGAAAGTTCCAAATGGAGTACCACGACCAGTTGTAAATAATACAATTTGACAACCAGCTGCAGCCAATGTTGTACAAGCAACTAAATCGTTACCTGGTGTAGAAATTAGGTTAAGACCTTTATTCTTGATTCTTCCACCCATTTCAACAACACCCATAACCTTAGATGCACCACCCTTTTGTGTACAACCAAGTGATTTATCCTCAAGTGTTGTAATACCACCAGCCTTATTACCAGGTGATGGATTATCATAAATAACTTGATGATGATTTTTGAAATATAATTTAAAATCATTAATTAATTTTACAATTTCATTAAATGTAGCTTCATCCTTAGCACGAGCCATTAATAATTTTTCTGCACCAAACATTTCAGGCACTTCACCTAATAATGTTGTAGCTCCGTTAATAGATAAGAAATCAGAGAATCTACCTAATAATGGGTTAGCAGTAATACCACTCATACCGTCTGAACCACCACATTTTAAACCGATACGTAAAACTGATAAAGGTCTTGTAACTCTCTTATCATTTTTCATATTGTCATATAATTCTTTTAATAACTTAACACCAACTTCAACTTCATCCTCAACCTCTTGGCAGATTAAGAATCTAGTTCTATCCTTGTCATATCTATCGCCTAGTTCTTCAATGAAACCAGCCATTTGATTTTCTTCACAGCCTAAAGATAAAACTAAAACACCACCAGCATTTGGATGCAAAGCTATATCAGCTAAAATTGTACGTGTAAGCTTTAAATCACCACCCATTTGGCTACAACCAAATGGATGATTGAATGTATAAATACCATCTATATCAGATGTATCATATCTCTTTTTAAATTCTTCAATGATGTTATGAGCATTTTGAGAAATACAGCCAACTGTTTGTACAATCCATAATTCATTACGAACACCATATTCTCCATTTTTACGTTCATAAACATCAACTGTTCTTTTTGTATCCTTATATCCTAATACTTCAGGATAGTTTGGTTCATATTTATAGGTGATAACATCATCAAGATTTGTAGCAACGTTTTGAGTATGTACATGCTCACCAACTTTAATATCCTTTGTTGCATGTCCAATAGGACTACCATATTTGATAATATCTTGACCTTTTTTAATATCTTTTAAGGCTACCTTGTGTGCTCTTGGAATTGCTTCAAGTAATGTAACACCTTCAACAACCTCACCCTTTTGATGTTCGCGTAAACATACGGCAACATTATCAATTGGATTAATAACTATATAATCTTTCATTAAATCACCTATTTCTAATTATTTTAATTAAATTAGTCTACAATCTTCTTAATTGCTTCTCTAATACCATCAGCTAAAATAGCTTCTAAAGATGCTGTAACATATTCATTTACACCATCAAAACTATTAAGATCAACACCCCAATGGCTCTTGAATCCTAATACTGCAGTAACAACAGCGTTAGCATTCTTATCCTTGTCATATTGAGCCCATAAATTAGCTAATAAATCTAACCATGCTGTATTAGTATCAGAAATTTCAATCTTATTACCATCTGATAATCTAACACCCTTATAGAATACCATTAATGCAGCTAATGAGAATAAAGCATGCTTAGGAAGAGTATGTAAATTTTGAATATTTTGTAATACTGTTGGTAAAACTCTTTCTTTATACTTAGTTGAAGAGTTTAATGCAATTGACATTAATAAATGATGTACATATGGGTTCATATATCTTTCTAATACTGAATTAGAATATGCAACCATTTGATCCTTTGGAATATCAATTGTAGGAATAACTTCATCAAAGATAAATTCCTTAACAAATTTACCTAATTGATCATCTTGAATAGTTTCTTTTACTGCATCGATACCAGCTAAATAAGAAACTGGAACTAATGTAGTATGAGAACCATTAAGAATCTTAACTTTTCTTTGCTTATAAGGAACAATTGAATCAACGAATAATACATTTAAATTAGCCTTTTCAGTTCCTAAGAATTTCTTTAATGCTTCAAGATTAGCCTTTGCAACCTTTTGGTCAGCAACTGTTTGAGCATCAATACACCATAAGTGGAAAATTTCACCAACAACCATATTTTGATCTTGGTATCCTAAATCCTTTTGGAATTGTTCAGCGTCATTTCTTGGATAACCTGGAACGATTCTATCAACTAATGTATTGAAATACTTGTTTTCATTTTCAACATAATTAATGAATTTAGCATCAAAGCCAATGTGCTTAGCTAATTTAACCATTACTTCTTTTAATGTTTCACCATTATGATCAATTAATTCACATGGAACGATGAATAAACCCTTCTTGCCAGCATCATATCTAGCCTTTAATAAAGCTAATAATTTTCCTGGATAAGAATTTGGACATTTAGAGAAATCAGTATCGTTTTCATCATAAGCGATACCAGCTTCTGTTGTATTAGAAATAACGCATTGTAAATCATCACTTACAGCGTATTCTAAGAATTTCTTATAATCTAAATAAGGATTAAAAGCATCTTGAATAGTCTTAATTACTTCATGTTGTCTTACAGCCTTACCATCTTGTAAGCCTTGTAAATATAAAGTATATAAGCAATCAGCTTCTGCTAACTCCTTTACTCTACCAAATTGTTCGATTGGTTGAACTACGGCAACGCCACCATCAAATGAACCAGCCTTGTTTGCTGAATTAATAATCCAGTCAACAAATGCACGAAGGAAATTTCCTTCACCAAATTGTAAAATTTTTACAGGTCTAACTTCTTTTTTATTTACCTTATTAATTAAAGGTAAGTCTTTAACTTCAGTCACAATTAATTACCTCCATAACGCACCATATTGTGATTAGTGCATATTTTTATATCATAATTTTATCACTTAATATTTTCATAGTCAATTAGAATAAAAGTAAATCTATTATTTAATAATAGCAAAAGAAAAAATAGCCGTTTTTGACTATTTTTCTTTGCTTCTATTTAATGATTTAATGTATCTTGGATCATCTTTAGTTGTTTTAACATATTTAATATATTCATATGTAGAATTTTCTTTAATTCTTTTTTCTAATGAACCATATATTTGTTGATACAATTTATCAATTTGTTCTTGCTTAGGAAGAGTATTATCAGGATAAAATGGGCCATCAATATAAACTCTTATTTTAGGTCTTTTACCATGCTTTCTTTTTTGATAACAAACACTAGATGAATAAGCAGGAGCATCATACATAATAGGATATCTCATACTGTCCTTTATAAATGGTCTAATTCCTGTATAATATGGCCATATATGAGCCTCTGGATAAATTGTAATAATTGAATTTTTACTACGATTTTTTAACAATCTTAAGAATTCCTTTTTGGCATCTAATGTATCAGCTAAAGGAATAGCACCTAAAGCTACTACCAAATTGCTAATTCCTTTAATAGAAACAGCACTTGAATCAACTACAATATAGCTCTTTTTATTAGCAAAATGATTAGGAATATATGCATCAGGCATATAATTTGTATGATTTGAGAATACAAAACATCCTTTTTTCTTTATTTCTTTAAATGCTTTTCTATTATAAATCTTATAGTGATATCCGAAAACCATAATTAAATGAGTTAGTGGTTTAACAATAACATAATGTAAAAAATTAGCCCAAATCTTAAAGAACCAATTTTCTTCTTTTCTGTAATTATATGATTTATCTATTATCTTTCTTTTAATAGATTTAGTCGCAGCAAAATCATCATTTAATTCGTCTGCGTAATAAAATATTTTTTGTTCTTCGTTAATACTAGTTTCCACAATATCACCCTAACTCTAATGTATATTATACTTTACATTTTTAATATTTCAAGTTATTTGTGATATGTTTCATTGTTATTAATTTTAAATGCCCTATAGATTTGTTCTAAAAGTATTACTTGCATTAGCTTATGAGGGAATGTCATCTTAGAAAAACATAACCTAAAATCTGCCATATTTAATACCTCATTAGATAACCCTAATGAACCACCAATAATGAATGTAATATTGGCACTATGATATGTAAATATTTCATCTAATTTGGATGCTAATTCTTCACTAGAAAGCATCTTTCCTTTTAAATCTAAACATACAATATAATCATCTTTTGGAATAGATTTAATAATCTTATTCCCTTCTTTATTTTTTATAATATTAATCTCATTTCCACTTGGATTATCATTTATAGATTCATCATTAACTTTTATAAAGTTAACCTTAGTATATTTTGATAATCTTTTTGAATATTCTTCTATTGCGTCTATAAAATATTTTTCTTTAATACTACCTACACTTAATATAGTTATTCTCATATTTCATATTCCTTTGATGCATAAGGTCTTAATATAACAAAATTTATATTATCAGTATTAACATTCATCTTTCTAAAAACATCATTTCTTGTCATTTCAATCATCTCATCTAAATTGCATTCTTGAGACACATGAGCATGCATAACAAGCTTAGTTTTTTCACCCATTGAATCAGCTAAGCATACCATAGATTTTTCATTAGAAAGGTGTCCATGATCTGAAAGAATTCTGATTTTTAAAGGGTATGGACGCTCTGAATGCATTAATATTTCTGGATCATGATTTGATTCTAGTAAATAGCAATCAGAATTTTTAATAATTGGCATTATATCCTTATGGATATATCCTGTGTCTGTTATATATGTTAATTTTGTTGTATTTTCTTTAAATAAGAATCCAACAGGTTCTGAAGCATCATGGAATAAAGGTAAAATATCAATTCTTAAATCTTCTAATTCGATTGGATGATATAAGATTGATTCATCCTTCTTTTCATATAATAGAATTGTATTTTGTTCTAATCTTTTATTAATTAATTCACATATATTATTTTCTTTATTAAAATTGAATTTATATATGTAATCTAATGTACCTTTACTAATAAATATTTTGATATTATCAAGCCTTAAAAATTGTGGGAAAGCCTTAATATGATCTGAATGCTCATGAGTTATAAAAACATAATCAATATCACTTAATGTTAAACCAACTTTTTGAAGGTTTTCTGTAATACATTTTTTTGATAATCCCAAGTCTACAATTATATTAAATTTTGATGTTCTAATTAGGGTTGAATTACCAGATGACCCTGAAGAAAAAACTGTTATTTTCATTATAAAAACCTCAATAAAAATTATATCATAAATAATGTTTTTTTGTAGCATTTTTTTATTTACTTATTTTATTAATAAAATAATAATTAGTATCTTTTTTTAATGTTTTAATTGATTTTTAATTCCTTTAATGATATGATAGTATTTGCTAATTTTAATTTAAGAAGGAGTTATAAAATGAATAAGGTTAAAAAGACACCACGCAGGCTATTAACTGCAGCAATGGCCTCTGTGTTAATGATAACTTTATCGTCTTGTTCTGGAGCAACAAACACATATGGTTCTCTTGATAGTGAAGCTGTATATGCTACTGCTGGTGAAGGTGAAAAGAAATTCACTGTAACTAATGGTGAACTTTGGGATGAACTAAAGTGGAGCTCTAATTCAGTTCTTACATCTTCTATTGAAGAAGTAATAATAAATAAGCAAGTTAAGAATATTACAAATGTAATGAATAAAAAATTTGCTGATTTATCTGATGACGATAAAACAAATTTAAGTATCACTGAAGAAAGTGAATTCACAGAATTAAACAAAAAATATAAAGAAAGATTACTAGAATTAGTAATCGCAGATATTTATAATTATAATTTCTCAAACACTGGTTATAAAACTCATATCAAAGAATCATTACGTGATTTAAAAACTGATATGATTAAAAGCCAAGAGGTTTATGCAGATGAAATATATGCTGAATATCAAATTTCTAAAATAGGTAATGAAAATCTTAAGGATTTAGTTGCAGCAGTACCTAACAAAATTGAAGATAATTATCTTAATGAAGAAGCACAAGAAAATTTCTTAAAAATAGCTAACGATGAAACATTAAGAAGTATTTATTATGTAACTTTAGCTAAAGAATTATTCGCAACAGCTAAATTAACTGATGAAGTTAAAGAAGCTGATGAGAATGATGATGATACTGAAGATGATAAAGAAGGCTATTTCACAAGAGATACTTATGTTAATAAATTTAAGAGCGAATACACTAATACTTATGACCTAGATGCTATTATCATTAAATTCTCTACTCAAGAAGAATTCGATAATACATTAAGAGCTTTCGGTATTAAGGTATACAATAATAATTTATATTTCATTAAAGGTGAAGATGGTTCTTCTTATGATGAATATATCAAGTATTATGATGATTTCTCTAATGCTCGTTTAGGTGTTAAAGAATATAATTCAGATATCATTGATGCAAATACTGCTCTTGAAGTATATGCTCAAATCTATAATTACATGTATGGTGGATATAGAGAACCACTAGTTACTGGTAATACAACAATTAATGCTGCTAAAGAAGACTTAAATAATTTAAGAGGCATTACAGAACAAATTATTGATATTTATGGTACTAACGGTAATGATAAATATAATTCAGCTATTACTAATCTAAAAGCTAATTATTCTACTGCAGTAAATGATACAAAAACTTTATATACATCTAAAGAACTAAAGGATATTGATTCATCATTTAAGACTTATTTATATGAAACATTAGATTCTGAAAAAGCATCTTCTAGATATTCTACTTCTACTCAATCAGCTAATGATAATTATTATATAGCTTATAAGTTCGCTGAAGAAAAAATATCTGATACAGTTGAAGATCATGAAACACTTCAAAAATATGAAGATTATTATAATAAAGATTTATCAACATATGAAATAATGGAATACATTAAAGCTGATGAAAAATTATTTAAAAATCTAGAAAATTTATTAATCAAAAATGATACTACTGAAAACTATATTTCATCAGCAATATCTGAAGCTAAAGATGATGTTAAGGTAAAGATTTATAATGAAGCATTAGAAATTGTTTATTCAAATGCTAATTCTAGTTATTCAAAAACATTAGGTTCTCCATCTAATAAAAACCTACTCGCTACAATCAAATATGATGGTACAACTTACAATTTAAATATAAAAGCTGATGAAAATGACTCAGATACACTTTATTTCCCAGGAACTTCTAATCCTAAGGGTGCTTTCGATATTCTAGAAAAGCAAGATGGTGCAACTACTGCTATCGATATAATCAGCAAAAAGATTATTAAAACTACAAAGGCATATGAAAAGACAGCTGAAAAAAAGAAAGATTATGAAGATTACTTAACTAGTCTTTTATATAATTTCGCTAACGATGGATTATCTTCAAACGGTTATCCTTCATCAATCGGTAAATATAATTTCTTAATGCAATATTTTCATTCAGCAAATGTTAATGATATTGTTAATAACTACTATAGAGTTCAAATTGCTTCAACAAGCTTATTAACTGATTATACAAAGGATGAATTAATTAAATTATTTGGTGATTATTCAAGTAAGTTATATGATGATTTCTTTGAAATTACATCAACAAGATTAGTTGTTTATTTTGATGGTGATGATGATGGCTACGCTGATGATGTAGAAGATTGGAAAAATATAGTTATTAATGATTCTACATCTGAATTTGATGGTGAAACATTCGAATATGCTGCAAAGCATTTAGTTTATACAATTTATAACAAATTAGCTGCTTCTACTAAAGCACACACAGATTATTTAACTACATTAGTTAGTGAAATTAATGATACTGCTAAGGCTGTATATGTTTCTAACCCAATCGCAGCTGAAAACATTTGGGCTAAATATCGTCACTTAGGCTTATGTGTAAAAACTGAAGAAATAAGTGCTAAGAATACAGTTACTTCTATTGATTTCAATTTAAAAGAGCGTCTTTATAATTATTCAAAGGGCACAGGTGATATCGTTGATGATAATGGAAATGTTATCGACACAGTAAATTATCAATATTTCATCAATGAAACTACTCCTACATGCTATATTGAACCATTAGATGATGCTTTAGCTATTAATACAAATAATAATTACATTGTTGAATCTAATGATGGTTATAACTTATTATTAGTTACTGCTGGTACTACTAAGGCTTCAGCTGAATTTAAAGAAAGTGATAACCAAGAAGGTTTATTAAATAATATTGTTGTAAAATACAATGATAATTATGTAACAATTCCAAATGTATTTAATAATGATAAGAAGTTAAATGATAATCAAATCAAGCTTTATATACTTGATAGCTATGTTAATGGTTCTTCTACTTTAGCTCCTGCAACACTTTCAAGTGCATATGAATCATTCTTATCTCCTATTTATACAAGATATTCAAGCTCTGAAACACAAAGAATAATACTATTAAGCTTCATTAGAACAAAAACAGGCAAAAATTCTTCTACAAGCTTATTCGATGTTATAACATATGCTAATGAAAGCTATAATGGTGTAGATGGTTCATTTGCTAAGATTATAAAGATAAATGAACGTAGTGCAGATAGCTATAATGATATATATGATGATCCAACAGAAACATTATATCAATATAAAAACTGGTGGGACGATATTGAACAAATCGTTGATAAATTATTAGTTAAGGAGGGCGAATAATTATGAAAAAGAAATTATTTCTTGCATCACTAATGGTTGGTGCAGCAGCCCTAACACTTTCATCTTGTGGTTCTTCAACAATTAATTCAGCAACTCCAACTGGTGGTTTAAATTTAGATGCTACTGTTGCGAAAGCTAAGGACTACACATTAACAACTCGTGATTATTACAATCAATTAAGATATAATGCTTCTTCTTTAGTATCTTCTAAAATTGAAAAAGCTTTATATCAAAAAGAATACAATGCAATTTTAGAATTATTTAAAAATCCAACATTAACTTCAAATGTATCTGAAGAAACTAGAAAGCTATTAGTATTACAAAATGATAATCCTCTATATAGCTTAACAGATAATACTTTTGATGATACTTTAACAAATTATGAATATTTCCATAAAGAATTAATCAAAACAATAAACAATACTTTAGCTAATGCAGTTTATTCTACACAATCAGCTAAAGCAATTGATAAATTATCTCAAAAAGAAAAAGATATAAAGATTAAAACATTTATTGTTTCAATGGCTAGAAAGAATATTACACTTACTGCAAGTGATCTAGCTTATACTACTCCTACTGATAATCCAAATGATATTATTGAATTTACTAATTTAAGTAATGAAAAATTATCAAGTGTAATTGATGATTATTTATTAACTGAAGCAAAGAATTTAGCTGCTAAGAATGCATTATATAAAATTGCTGATAAAGAATATATCAAAGAATATAATGCAGCTGAAGATGATGAAGAAACTAAGAATTCAAACTATTTATTCAAAGATGAAACTCTAGAAGATGCTTATGATAATACATATAAGACATACGGTACTTATAAAATTATTCTAATTCAATTTAATTCTAGAAAAGAAGCTCTTGATGCAATCAATGGTTATGACTTCTCTTCATTAACAACATTAGATGAAAAGAAAGATAAATATTTAGAGTTATATAATAATTATCATAATTATCAAGCAGCTTTAGATTTTACTAATGAAAAATTCACTTATACAATTAGTAAAGATAAAAATGATTTTAATGGATTAAGTGATAACATTAAAGTACTTCTTCAAACAACACTTGAAGATGGTGATATTTTAACTGAGCCACGTAATATTGATGGTAAATATGTTATGGCTATGAAATATGATTCTTCATACGACTATGAAGATTCTGAAGGCGAAGCTATTAAGTGGGATCAATTAAAAACAACATTAAATGAAGAAGATTACAATAAATTAATTACTAAGATTAAGTATTATACAATCGATGGTGCTGCTTCTACATATCAATCAACTGTTACAAAGTCAAGAATTTATGAAAGAGAAAACAATGATGATAAGAATGATGATGTATTCATTTATGATCCAGTTTTCGAATATAGATTTGAAAATCAATATAATGATGATTATGAATATATTGACGCAGCAAACTTCAATAATAATCTAATATTCAAGATTGATGATTTTGAATACACAGTAACTGATTTTTATAAGGATGCTTCTAATTTACATGCATCATCAATCATAACTAATTACTTCGAATTAAATTATGCTTATGAATATTATGATGAATTTATTGATTCTGATACACACAATAGTAATGCTGACACATTAAGTGATGCTATTTCTACATTTAATAATGGAAATAATGATTCATATGATAAAAACATTGGTTTAGACAATTATTTATTATTATCATATGGTTATACAACTAAAGATGATGTATTAAAATATTATTATGATGCTAAAGAATGCTTATCAGATTACAAATCTAAGAAAGTATTCAAGGAATGGGCTGTAGCTAGTGAAGATGGTAAATATACATATAATGCTGATTTAGCTACATCTGGTTCATTATATAATTTATTAACTCAAGGTAATTCAAATTATAATGATATTTTTAATATCAATATTGATCATATCTTAATTAATATTGATGCTGATGGTGATGGTTCTCCTGATGATCCTGAAGTATTCTTAAAGGACTTAACTCAAATAGAAAGAACTAATTTTGAAAATGCAGTTGTTGAATTAATGAGAGCTATTTATTCTGAAGCAACTTATATAGCTAAAAAGGTTGATAAGAAATTATTTGATATTTCTACTTATATTAAGACTCAATATGAAGAAGGTAATGATTTACAATCAGATAATTCTAAAAATTGGGATGATTATAAAACTTACAACTTCTTATTAACAGTTGAACAATTAGCTTCAAGTGGAGATATTACTCAAGATTCTGTTTCAAGCTTTGTTGTTCCATTCAAGGAATATGTTGAAAATGTATTCAAGGTTTGTGAAGATTCTTCTTCAATTCTAACATCTTATACATATGGTAGATTCATTTATTATCAAGGCTATAAAAAAGCTACTGGTACTGCAATAGATGGTGCTACATATTATGAAAAGAGCGGATATGATTATATCAAGAAGGATGTTCAAGTTGGTGATGATGTATCAGACTTATATATCACAGAAGATTCTGGTAACTTATTATCAGATGATCCAACTAATTTAGATACAAATTTAATTACAATGGATACATTATGTCCTACTTCATTTGGTTACCATTTATTAATCTTAAATAGCTATAAAGCAGCTTCTAAGACTAAATATACTCAAAGTGAAGATGATAAGTCTGGTTCACAATCTGCAATTGAATTATTATTATATGAAGATTCAGATGATAGCTCAAAGAATATTTATATAACTACAGATTCATATAATGATCAAGAAACACAAGCTAACTTCAAGCAATTCTTAATTTGGTATATCCAAAAAGCAAACGGAGCTTCTTCTTCATTAGATTCAGATATTGATACATTAATGGGCTACTTATTCAGTGGTGTATATAATACATATACTTCTGATAACTTCCAAAATGTTTTATTAATTGATTATTTAAATATTACTGTTGAAGATGAAAATATTAAAAATGTCGTTAGTGCAGAAAGAAATTTCTATGCTAATCTAGTAACAGGCTATGATGATACATCTGATTATTATAACTGGGTATTTAGTAAAACATTAATTTGGAATAGACCAGATCAAAAGTAAAGAAAAGAAAAATGCGTAGATTAAATTCTACGCATTATTTTTTATTCTTTAATTAAAGACAAGCTTAATCTATGTTTAGTATAATCAATATCAATTACATAAACATGGATATTATCACCTACAGATAAGATATCTGATGGGTGATTTATTTTTTTAGTGCTCATTTTTGATATATGAACTAAGCCATCATATTTAACACCACAATCGACAAAAGCACCGAAATCAACTACATTTCTTACAGTACCATCAAGCTCATCACCAACCTTAATGTCTTCAAAATGCATAATATCACTTCTTAGCTTTAATCCATCATATGAATCTCTTATATCTCTAAGTGGTGCTATAAAACAATCAATAATATCATTCAATGTATATAAATCTAAATCTAGTTCTTTAGAAATCTTTTCTTTATCAATAGAAATTAGCTTTTCTTTTATTTCAGGTGTACCTAAATCATTTAAGCTCATATTAATGCTTTTTAATAGTTTTAATGCTTTATCATAGCTTTCAGGGTGAATACCGGTCATATCAAGCTTATTATCACCATCTAATATTCTTAAGAAACCTACACATTGTTCATATGTTTTAGGACCTAATTTCGCAACCTTTTTTAATTCTTCTCTAGATTTAAATCCACCTTGAGCTTCTCTATAAGAAATGATATTTTTTGATATAGTTTTAGTTAAACCTGATACATAAGATAATAAAGATATTGATGCAGTATTTAAATTAACACCAACTCTATTTACAGCATCCTCAACTACTCTGTCTAGACTCTTTGATAATTCAGACTGGCTTACATCATGTTGATATTGTCCAACACCAATTGATTTAGGATCAATTTTAACAAGCTCTGACAATGGATCTTGAATACGTCTTGCAATAGATATTGCACTACGCTTTTCAACTGTTAAATCAGGAAATTCTTCTATTGCTAATTCTGAGGCACTATAAACAGACGCACCTGCCTCACTTACCATAACATATTTAGTATTTAAATTATTTTCTTTAATAACATCAGCGATGAAGCTTTCTGTTTCACGTCCAGCTGTACCATTACCAATAGCGATTATTTCAACTTTATATTTATTAATTAAATCTACTATTTTCTTTTTAGAATAAGCTACTTGTTTAGGATCAGCTTCATAATCCTTATGTTTTTCATTAGGATAAATAACATCAATATCTAATACCTTAGATGATGGAGATATTACAGCAAGCTTACATCCAGTTCTAAATGCTGGATCAACACCTAATACAGTTTTTCCTTTCATAGGAGCTTGTAATAATAAATTCTTTAAATTAAGTGAGAAAATATTGATTGCTTGAGCTTCAGATACTTCAGTTAAATTGGATCTAATTTCACGCTCAATTGAAGGTGATATTAATCTTTTATATGAATCATTTATCGCATCAATTAATTCTTGATTAAAAATAGAATCCCAATTATGAGTTATTTTATATTTTAAATAATCAATATCACGTTCTGGTTGAAGAGTAACACTTACACTAATTACATCCTCATCTTCAGCTCTATTAATAGCTAATACTCTATGAGGTTTAATTCTAGATACTAATTCACTTGAATCATAATAATTAGCATATTTTTCCATTTCATCAACTGCATTTTTCTTTTTCTTTGTTGAGATAGTTCCATAAATCATGGATTTATCTCTAATATATTTACGATATTCTGCATTATCAGAAATTCTTTCAGCGATTATATATTTAGCACCTTCAATAGCTTCTTCTGGTGTTTTAACATTTTCATTAACAAATTTAGAAGCTATCTCAATCTTATCTCCTTTACGCCATAGCTTAAGCATAATATCAGCTAAAGGATCTAATCCAAATTTAATTGGATCAGTGGCTTTAGTCTTTTTCTTTTCTTTAAACGGACGATATAAATCATCAACTTCTACAAGCTTTTTGGCAGCCATAATTTGATTTTTTAATTCTTCTGTTAATAATCCTTTTTCTTCAATTAATCTAATTGAATCTAATTTCTTCTTTTCAAGATTTATACCATATTGATAAGAATCAGAAATCTTTCTAATTTCTTCTTCATCTAAACCGCCTGTGGCTTCCTTACGATATCTAGCTATAAACGCAACAGTCTTTTCATCTGCTAGCATCTCTAAAACAGCTTTAGCTTGTTCTTCCTTAATATTTAATTCATTACATAATTCAGTTATTACTTGTTCACTTAATTCCATCTTAATACTCCTAGAAAAAAATAAGGCTTCAAGAGCCTTATTAAATTTTATTCAGTTTCGCTAACGAAATTTCCATTCATAAAATTGATTGCATTATTAATTACTGTAGTAACAATCTCATTTTTACTTGTTGAATAGATTTTCTTTTCACTACCATCAATTTTATATTTTGCTTTATAACCATCAATATTCATATAACTAAATATTGTTGTTGCACTTGAATCATCTGAACCACCAAATAATGAATCAGATGCAATACTCTTATTAATAGCTAATGAGGTATCAACTATGTAAAGCTTAACTACATCACCATCAAAACCCTTATTATACTTGTTAATTTCAGCTTGTAGTGATTTTAAACCATTCCATAAATTTTTATCTGTATCACTATATAATAACACATCACCATTATCAGTATTTTTACCATCATCAATTGTTTTATCAGGATAGAAAGCACTTAAATCTAATGCCATAACATAGATGTTTAAATCATTATCATAATTATGAACCATCTTTATTCCATCGTAACTTAACTTTTGGAATGTAATAACTTCATCATTATATTTATAATCTATTGTCTCTATTTCACCACCAAAATAATCAGGTGCTGTTTCATCACTTGATGAACTAGTTGTGAAATATACTATTAAGAATATAGCTACACCAATTAATGCAAGTGAAGCTACAATTATTGAACATATAATCCAAAAACGTTTGCTGTGAAGTAGATCTTTAAAGCTCTTTTTAGGGGCATTAGCTACTCTAGCAACTTTTTTTCTTTTAATTGTTGCCATAAAATTACTCCTTTAATCTCTCGAAAAGATTCTTTATCATTCTATCATAAAATGACCAATCTTACAATAATTTTAAAAAATTATTGATTCTTCTAATAAACAATAGTGTTATCTATTTTTCTCTTATCTATATATTTTTTTAATCTATAAGCATCAATACAAATAAATGCGATCATTAATGTAGATGAAACAGATATAATTACTGCCTTAGCTGTATTTGTTTCTAATGTGTCTAAGAATACAAACATTAATACATAATATGTAATTCTAGCAATTCTTGTTAATATTATTGCTGAAACACTAATATATTTATTACCATTAATATAAGTTTTATTAATTAACTTCATACCTAATATAAATATATTAACTGCTAAGAATATAGTAACTAACCATGCATATGCTGTCTTAGCATATATAAAGCTTAATACTAATAATACGATACATGCAATTAAACATATTATATAAATTACAGTTTTTAATATTTTTCTTTTTTTATGATCATTATCAAAATCAGTAACTACTACTGATATTATCCAGGCAAAGAAATGTATAAATACTTCGACTAATACATCGCCAAAGATTTGTATTAATAATTCTATAAGGCCATCCATAATTACTGATTTTTCTTTCTTTTTGTTTCTTCTTCCAATTCTTTTAATCTTCTAAATCTATGATTTAAACCAGATTTAGTTAAAGTACTATCATAATTATCATGAATAATATCTAATAATTCATTTAATGATGATTCTGGATTCTCTTTTCTAATCTTTATTACTAATTGTAATTTAGGATCTAATTCTTTATGATAATTATTTTCAAGATAATTAATAGTTTCTAACTGTTCTAATGAAGCCTTATTTGTTTTATTTTGATTAGCAATATCTAAATTAATACTTCTTTTTGCAGATGTCATTATCTCCTTTGTTATAATAACATCCTCATAATATTCCATTTTCTTAGTTACACCAATCAAATATAAGAAATCTCCTATGACTTCTTTACTTTTTAAATAAGCAATATAAATATTCCCTCTTTTAGATATTCTAGCGTTTAATTCAAAATGATTCATAAGCTTTTGAATTAAAATAATTTCTGTATCCGATGATGAAGATATTTCCAAATGAGAATTCTTACTATTAGGATCATTTACACTACCCTTAACAATAAAAGCTCCTCTTAAATAAGCAATCTTTTCCTCATCAGTTTTATCATCAAAGTTTATATTCATTAATAATAAATTTAAATCAGAAACTATATCCTTAGCATTCTTTATTAAAGCAGTATAAACAGTATGATTATCTAATCTATTTACAACTCTAGATTCTATTTCATAATCAATATCATATTTACCCTTTAATAAAGTAATAAGCTTTCTAATAATACTCATTTGACCTTGAGTAAAGGAAATAGATAATCCTCCAATTAAGGATATTTCACTAGATAGCCTTAGCATACCCTCTATTTCCATAATATCTAAGGATATATCATTATTTGTTCTATTAATTAAATCTTCTTTTACATCAGATGTAAAGCTCATAATTATTCACCACAAATATCTAATAATTCACCAAATTTATTAATAACATTATCACAATCAGCTTCAAGCATTATTTCAGGATGAGGAATATATAATACACCTATAGAATGAATGTTTGCATTCTTTGCTGCTTGCATATCAGATAATGTATCACCAACATAATAAACATTCTTTACTTCTTTTTCTTTTTTATGGAAAAGATTCTTAAAAAATTTAATAAATTTATTATCATTTTCTATAGATTTTAAGTATTCATTATTTTTTATTTCAACTAGATTCTTGATATAATCAATTGCATATAAAATACCATCTGGAGCTGGCTTTGGATTTTTAATTTCATTAAAGCCAACAACTATATCAAAACAATCATCTATTCTAAATAATTCTAAAGCTCTTTTAGCTAAATCATTCTTTTTACTTGTTACTAAAGCGATATGATATCCTTTACGCTTTAAAACTTTAATTGTATCTTTTACTTGAGGAAAAAGCTTTACCATTTCATCATGATTAGCTACATTAAATTCACGATAATATTTAACCATTTCCTCTATTTCATTTTCATCATCACTAAATCTAGAAAATGTTTGATATAAGGTTGGCCCATAAAAAGATTCTAATTCTTCTTCAGTTAAAACCTTATCAGGTCTATATTTAGCAAATGTATATGTAAAGCTTTGATAAATTAAATTTCTTGAATCAAGTATTGTACCATCTAAATCAAATATT
>Ga0247611_10004686_pt1 | contig 18748 bp, 13 predicted proteins | sample 177DNAGHGhighgp2_FD_192422 | JGI IMG/M metagenome (GOLD analysis project Ga0247611, IMG submission 192422) | Sheep rumen microbial communities from Palmerston North, Manawatu-Wanganui, New Zealand - 1770 DNA GHGhigh gp2 | ecosystem: Host-associated > Mammals > Digestive system > Stomach > Rumen... | reverse complement strand
GAGACACAGAACGTGCTGATTCGCCTTGGAATACTAATCCAATCGCGGACATTTTTTCTTCAATACTAAAATTACGTTTCATCTGAACCTTTCAGTTGTGTCCAACTTTCTGGGTTCACTTCAGAACGCTGTGTTCTTTCAAGCGCACAGGACTCCAGTCCCCTTGTGCGCCCGCAAGGTGTCCGCAGGGGTGTCCAGACATCTTTTCTACTAAAAAATGACAATTATGACAAATGACAATTGTCATTTTCCCCACACACCCTTTCCGCAAAACTCTGTTATAAATTCATTATTATATAATATACATATTATATAATAATGATATAATTTTCATATTTCATCATCCGTTCCCTCAAAAATATGACACTGTCATTTGTCATATTTGTCATCTTTCTCCCGTCGCGCAGTGTGTCCAGACATCCTTTCTACTAAAAAATGACAATTATGACAAATGACAATTGTCATTTTCCCCCACACACCTTTCCGCGAATACTCTGTTCTAAATTCATTATTATATATAATATATATATTATATATAATAATGGTATAATTCACACATTTTCATCATCCATTCCTCGCCCAGAATATGACACTGTCATTTGTCATAATTGTCATATTTGTCATCTTCCTCGCTGGCAACCTTTTCAAAACCACCCATTTTGCCATCTCCGAGATTACAAAATCGCCCTCTGCCGCCTTACACCCATACTTTACTATCGTGCTGATGCCTGTTTATCCTCTTGCTAATGCCTGTTTACTCTGTAAGAAGGCATCGTTTACAAATGTAAACCCCTATTAGAATGACACTAAACAGGCATCCCCAACACACTAAACAGGCATTACTAACACACTAAACAGGCATACCATCAACCAAACATGGCGCCATATTCCCCCGCCTTTGGGACCTGAACACTAAAAAAAACAGAATTGTGGCGTGAAATTGGAATAAAATTAGTACCTTTGCGCCCGAATTATATAAATAAGGTTTTATGGTACTCAAAGATTCACTATATTCGATTCAGAAAAAGCAGCAGCAGGAGTCTGCCGTCTGCTATGATCTGGCGCTTCACGCTGACCACTTCATCTATCAGGCCCATTTCCCTGGAGAGCCCATCACGCCGGGTGTCTGTGTCATCCAGATGGCCAAGGAACTGTTGGAGGACCATCTCCAGCGGCCGTTGGCTGTGAGCACGGTCAAGAATGTGAAGTTCCTGGCAGTCATCTCGCCCATAGCCCATCCTCTGGTGCGTTATACGATAGACCGTATCCAGGAGGGGCCCGACGGAGTGAAGGCTGTGGTGGATGTCACCGTCGGAGAACAGTTGATGACCCACATCTCGTTGCAACTCAATTAGCCGGAAAGAAATGAAGAAAATCCTTTCAGTCTATGTCGTTGCATACCTGATCCTGCTTTCCACGATCCTCGGAATGCTGTATGTATATCCGAAACTGGAACTACACTTGATGCTGAATTCCCATCATACGGGGATTCAGGATACATTTTTCCCGTATTTCTCCATCTTGGCGGAAGGCCCCCTGTATATCCTGGCGCTGCTGCCGATGCTGTGGAAGAAGTTCAGGCTGACCCTCTTCTTCGCCTTGTGTGAACTGTCGGCGGGTACCATCCTGCAAGTGCTGAAACACATCATCAGTCATCCTCGCCCTGTCAGTGCGTTTGAGAAATACTCCGACGCCGTGCTCCCTGTGGTGCAGGGCGTGGATCTGCATCATAGCAATTCCTTCCCGTCGGGCCATGCCTCTACATTCTTCGTGTTCTGTACCTGTTGTGTGCTGCTTCTGGCCTATCGGTATGGGCAGAAAGTCCGTCAGAACAGCCAGGAGTCATGCATCCTGCCGTGTGTGCTGGCGTTGCTGCTTCTGGCTTTTGCCGTGCTGGGAGCCTTCTCCCGCATCTACCTTTCACAGCATTTCCTGTCGGATGTCTGTGTGGGCAGCATCATTGGTGTGGTCACCCCATTGCTGATGTTCTATTTCTTCGGACAAAAGATTCTGAAATTAGGATCGGAATCTCATCATGTGCCCCAAACAGAGTGAGGTCAGTCGTCAGCGCGAGATGCTCCGCAAGTGGGGTGTCTGTGTGGTGATTCCAACGTACAACAACGGTGGAACCATCCTCCGCGTGGTGCAGGAGGCTCTGGCTGAATGTGACGATGTGATGGTGGTGAACGACGGCAGCACAGACTCTACGGCTGCCATCCTCGAAGGTATCAAAGGCATCACCCTTGTGACGTTGCCCCAGAACCGTGGTAAGGGAGCAGCCCTGAAGGCTGGTTTCTTCAAGGCGCTCGACATGGGGTTCTCCTATGCCATCACCCTCGATGGTGACGGTCAGCATGACCCTGCTGAGATCAGCCGGTTCCTGAAGGCTCACACAGACCATCCCAACACCCTCATCGTGGGCAGCAGGAACCCAGAAAAGGTCAACCGCAGCAAGGGCAGTGACTTCGCCAACCAGTTCTCCAACTTCTGGTTCTGGGTGCAGACGGGTCGCAGGCTCAAGGACACCCAGACGGGCTACAGGCTGTATCCGCTGAGGAAGTTGCACGGGCTCAGTCTGCTCACCTCGCGCTATGAGGCGGAGTTGGAACTGCTGGTGCTGGCCTCGTGGCATGGGACGGAGATTGTGGAGATACCCATCGATGTCTATTATCCGCCCCAGGAGGAGCGCGTGAGTCATTTCCGTCCTGGCATGGACTTTGCCAGGATCTCAGTCCTGAATACGGTGCTTTGTGGGCTGGCTGTCGTCTATGGCCTGCCTCTGAGGCTCTTCCGCTGGGTGATGAAATATATACGGACGGGGTATGCCCTGTTGTTTTTCCTGTTCTTTATGTTTGTGGTGATTAAGCCCGCGGTGTGGGTGCTCCTGAAGTTCAGGAAGGGTGAGAACAGATGGCTTCACCGGCTGATGTACAGGGCTTCGCGGTTTGTGATGCTGACGCATGGCATCCCAGGCGTGAGGTTCTCGGCAGAGGTGAGTCAGGGGGTGATGTTTGACCGCCCGAGGGTGGTGGTCTGTAATCATCAGTCGCATCTGGACTTGCTCTGTCAATTGATCTTTACACCCGATATCGTGTTCCTGACCAACGACTGGGTATGGAACAATCCTTCCTACGGTCTGCTGATCAGGAATGCGGAGTATTATCCTGTGCGTGATGGCATAGAGGAACTGCTGCCCAAGTTGCGCTCACTGGTGGAACGTGGCTATTCGATAGCCATCTATCCAGAGGGCACCCGCTCGAAGGACTGCAGGATCGGACGATTCCATCAGGGAGCATTCTGGCTGGCAGAGCAACTGGGTGTCGACATCCTGCCCATGTGTATCTATGGCACAGGGAAGATCCTGAAGAAGAAGACGTACACCCTGCACAAGGGCCCTGTGAGGGTTGAGGTGGGCGAGCCCGTCAGTCACTCACAACTTCAGGCAATGGGAGATACGCTGGAGCAGGCCAGGCAGATGCGCAGACGCTATACACAATGGTATGAGGATGTGAAGGTGAGAAGTGAAAAAGGTGAAAGGGTGAAAGAGTGAAAAGGTGAAAGAGTGAAAAGGTGAAAAAGTGAAAAGGTGAAAGAGTGAAAAGGTGAAAGAGGTGAATAAGCGTGTGGTGATTATCGGCAGTGGTCTGGGCGGACTTGCCTGTGGCGTTATCTTAGCCAAGAACGGCTATCAGGTGACGGTGCTGGAACAGGGTTCGCAGATAGGCGGCTGTCTGCAGTGCTTCAATAGAGGCAAGGCCAAGTTTGAGACGGGTATGCACATCATTGGCAGTGCCAGTGAGGGTCAGACCCTAGACCGCCTGCTGCAGTATCTGGAGGTGAAGAAAGACCTGACGCTCTCACAACTCGATCCTACAGGCTATGATATCGTCTCTCTGGGTGGCAGACATTTCAGATTTGCCAACGGTAGGGAAGCCTTCATCCGTCAGATGGCAGACTACTTCCCTCACCAGCGTCAGGCCTTAGAGCGCTATTGTGACTGTGTGCAGGAGGTGGCAGAGATATCCAGTCCTCGTTCGTTGAAGTATGCAGACACAGTGGCAGACTTCAAGACCGACCTGATGCTCCGCTCTGTCAATGAGGTGGTCGATGAGGTGATCACAGACCCACTCCTGGCTAAGGTGCTGGTGGGCAACCTGCCGCTCTATGCTGCTGAGCGTGACAAGACACCCTTCTCCACCCATGCCTTCGTCATGGACTTCTATAATCAGAGTACCTACAGGGTTGTAGGCGGCAGTGACCAGATTGCCACTTCGCTGGCTAACACCATCAGGGGCTATGGGGGGGAGGTGCTCTCCCGTCGGAAGGTGACACGCATCATCTGCGACGACAGTCATGCCACAGGGGTGGAGTTCACAGACGGCCAGTCACAGACAGTCCCATCGGAAGTCATTCCAGCAGATGTGGTGATTTCGGATACCCATCCTATCAGGACACTTGAAATGCTCGACAGCCACCTGATACGGCCTGCCTTCCGACAGCGTATCAATGCCATGCCACAGACAACGGGCATCTTCTCTGTCTACCTGCATTTCAAGGACCGGACCGTTCCCTATATGAACTCCAATTTCTTCGGCTATACGGGCGATACACCCTGGGGCTGTGAGAACTACGACGACCAGAGTTGGCCCAAGGGCTATCTCTATATGCACCTCTGTCATCAGCCGAAGCCTGCCTATGCCCAGACAGGCGTGATTCTCTCCTATATGCAGATGAAGGATGTTGAACAGTGGCGTGGTACGACCATTGGACGGCGTGGGGCTGACTATGAGGCCTTCAAGCAGGAACGGGCAGAGCGGCTCCTGGATGCTGTGGAGAAGGAGTTTCCTGGTCTGCGCAGTCAGTTGCAGGCATATTACACGTCGACACCCCTGACCTATCTGGACTATACAGGTACGGCAGAGGGCTCTATGTATGGCGTGGCTAAGGATGTGACGATGGGTGCTGCATGCAGGGTGCCTCATCGTACACGCGTCCCTAATGTCCTGCAGACGGGGCAGAACATCAACTCGCATGGTATCTTAGGGGTGATTGTAGGTGCGATGGTGACCTGTGGGGAACTGTTGACATCACGGACGATTTATGAAGAGGTGAGTGGTAAGAGGTGAGAGATATGATTATGAAACAGAGTGTGGTTATCATAGGAGGAGGATTGGGAGGACTCTTTACGGGAGCGATCCTGGCTAAGGAGGGCCTGCACGTGACGGTGCTGGAGAAGAATGCCACCATTGGCGGTGGTCTCCAGACATTCCGTCGCTTTGGGGAGGTCTTCGATACAGGGATGCATGTGATCGGAGGATTGCAGCCTGGTGGGAACATCTGGAGTATCTGCCGATACCTAGGCATCCTTGACCAGGTCAGCATCCGCGATGTAGATGCAGAAGGGATGGACCATCTCTATTTCTCCGAGGATCAGAGACACTATGTCATCCCCAAGGGCAGAGAGGCTTTTGTCTCCTCGCTCGCCACCCAATTCCCTGAAGAGGCTGACGGACTACAACGCTATGTGGATGCCATCTTCGCCCTGTCGGAAGAGGTGGACCTGTTCTACCTCCGTCCTGCCCGCACAGGCATGGCCTCCCATTCCGAGGCATTCCTGACGGCTGCTGACGACCTGATAGCCCGATACATCAGGGATGAGCGCCTGCGTAGTATACTGGCCTATATGAATCCCCTCTATGGGGGCAGGGGACAGCAGACACCTGCCTATGTCCATGCCATCATCAGCGTGCTTTACATCAGCGGCACCAGCCGTTTCGTGGGAGGCAGCAGCCACTTTGCCGACCTGTTGGCAGAGGTCATCACGAAGCAGGGTGGGGAAGTGGTGACTGGCGACGGTGTGGAGTGGATAGAGGTGCAGGAGCGCCAGGTGCAGTATGTGAAGACCCGGAAGGGACGTACCTGTCAGGCCGACTGGTATATCTCAGACGTCCATCCCTGTACGCTGATCAGGCTGATGGACCAGAAAGCGCTTCCCAAGTCGTACAGGGAGCGTCTGGACAGCATCCCCAATGCTTATTCGGCCTTCTCACTCTATGTCAAGATGAAGCCAGACACCTTCCCTTACATGAACTACTCCGAATACTTTATGACCCGCTATGCTGACGTCTGGCATTTTGGAGATTCAGAGAAGCCGTGGCCCTTAGGTTTCATGCTGATGACTCCCCCTGAGCCAGAGCAGGGTCCCTACAGTCGGAAGGTACTGGTGACAGCCCCGATGACTTTTGACCATGTGCGTCGTTGGGAAGATACGACTACTGGGCATCGTGGGGCAGACTATGAGGCGTGGAAACAGGAGATGGCAGACCGTCTGCTGACACAGGTGGAAGAACTGCACCCAGGCTTCCGCGAGCAGATGATGGCTGTCAACACCTCATCGCCCCTGACCATCCGCGACTACTATGGCGTGAAAGAGGGCGCCATCAGTGGGTTCAGTAAGGACTGCAGGAACATCACCCTCTCTATGGTGCCTGTGGTGACGAAGGTGCGAAACCTGTTGCTGACAGGCCAGAACAACAACCTGCATGGCTTCTGTGGCGTGCCACTGACGGCCATCCTCACCTGTGAGGCCATCTTAGGGCAGAATTATGTTTTAGAAAAGATTCATTCATGCAAAGATTATTAATATTGATTCAGACGCTATTGACGTCCATCTGCGTATCTGCCCAGGTGAATATCTGGGAGGGTACATCGCGAGATGTGGAGGTGGAACTGATACCCTATCCTGTTGAAGGACAGGACAATACAGGGATAATCATTTGCCCCGGTGGCAGTTATTTCTGGCACGATATGGAGGCCGAAGGTCATGATGTGGCACGCTGGCTTCAGCAGAATGGCATTGCAGCCTTTGTACTGCGCTATCGGACAGCACAGACACCAGCCTTCATCACCCGTTATCGTTATCTGTTCAGAGGGGTGCGCTACCCTGATCCGCAGGATGACTTGTTGCAGGCCCTGCGTTATGTGAGAACTCATGCTGCCGACTATGGTGTCAATCCCGAACAGGTGGGGGCGATGGGCTTTTCGGCTGGTGGGCATCTGGTGATGTCGGGAGCAGAACTGTTCAGTGTTGCAGACCGTCCTGCCTTTGTCGCACCTGTCTATCCTGTTGTCACCTTTACACAGGACTTTACACACAAGCGTTCCAGAAGGGCACTGCTGGGAGATGGCAGGAAACATAGTCGCGTGCTTTGCGATTCCCTCTCGCTGGAGTGCCATGTGCCAGCAGATTGTCCCCCCGTTTTCCTGGTAAACTGTAAGGACGACCCTGTAGTAGACTATCGCAACAGTGAATTACTCGATTCTGCCCTGACAGCCAGGCATGTAGCCCACCGTTACATCCAGTATGAGACAGGAGGACATGGCTTTGGCGCCTCAGACAAGAAAGGGACTGCCGAGAGCAGGCAGTGGCGGGCATCCTTCCTGGACTGGTTGCATGAAATATGTCCTAAGGACTTACGTTTGGTTTCGAAAAATAATTAAAACAACTACCATGATAAAAGAATCGAAGTTTGATGATATCCGCCCCTATTACGACGAGGAGATTCCTGCAGCCATGCAGCGCATAGCCAGTAGCACTTCTTTCCCGCTCCTGGCCTCCTATGTCTATCCCGAGGAGTCTGTCGAGAAGGTGCGTCAGCGGATAGTAGGCTATACCAATATCCATGATTTCCAAACGGAGACCATGCGCCGTGTGAATGAGCAGGTCATAGCCAGGAGCATCACGGAATTCACCTGTGACGGTATCTCGCGACTCTCACCTCATGACTATTATCTCTATGTGTCCAATCATCGTGACATCATGCTCGACTCCAGTCTGTTGCAGTATTTCCTGGTGACCCAGGGCTTTGATACGACGGAGATCACCTTTGGCGCGAATCTGATGCAGGGGCAGTTGGTCATCGACATCGGCAAGAGCAATAAGATGTTCAAGGTGGAGCGTCCCGGTGGTGGCTTCAAGGATTTCTATCGCAGTTCGCTCCATCTGTCAGAGTATATCCGTCATGCCATCTTGGAGAAGCACCAGAGTGTATGGATTGCCCAGCGCAACGGGAGAACCAAGAATGGTATCGATGTGACAGACCAGGGCATCATCAAGATGTTCTGCATGAGCCGGATGGACGATAAGATACGGGCTCTCTCGGAACTGCATATCGTTCCTGTGGCGGTCAGTTATGAGTGGGAGTCGTGCGACATTCTCAAGACGTTGGAACTCTATCAGTCACAGTTCTCAAAGTATATCAAGAAACCAGGTGAGGACTTGAACAGTATTCTTACGGGACTGATGCAGCGCAAGGGTAGGGTGCACTTCGAACTCTGCGAACCCATCAAGGAGGATGAGTTGATGCAGTTTGACGGCTTGACAAACAACGAGTACCACAAGGCTGTGGCTCAACTCATAGACAGTCGTATCAATACAGCCTACCGCCTGTGGCCCAACAACTATATTGCCCACGACATCCGTTATGGAAGCAAGGCTTTTAGTGCCTTCTATACCAAGGAAGAATGGGAGGCTTTCGAGCACAGGCTGGCACAGTTGGAGAAGTATGAGGACTGTGACCTCGATCAGTTGAAGGATATCTTCTTAGGCATCTATTCTAACCCAGTGGACCGGAAATGAAAGACGTGGCGGTGAGGATCTATGACTGGATGAGTGGTCACCGCTGGTGGTGCCTGGTATCGTTTGTGGTGGTGACACTGCTGATGGTGCTGTCTGTCACACGACTCTCCTACGAAGAGGATATCCGCGATTTTCTCCCTCTTGACGAAGAGGAGCGGACAGCCCTCAACGACTATGACCGTCAGGCACAGACCAGTATGATCGTTGCCATCATAGAACAGCGTGACAGCACTATAGACAATCCTGACCTGCTGGTAGAGAGCGTGGAAACTTTCATCGATGCCATCAGTGATGTGGAAGGCTTGACAGTGCAGTCTGTACTCTCACAGATGGAAGAACGGCAGGAAGACCTCTATCGCCAGTTGCCATTCCTGCTCGAAGCAGAGGATTATCAGCGCATGGACAGTCTGTTGCGACAGCCAGAGTTTGTCGCCTCAAAACTTGAGGAAGACAAGGAGAGACTGTTGATGCCGATGGGTAGCATGATGGCTCACGATATCACCCACGACCCCTTGAGACTCTTCTCTCCTGTATTGTCATTGCTTCGTGATACGACTGTCATGGACCGTTTTGATCTCTACGATGGATGTCTGCTTACCGCTGACCATCGCAGGGCCTTGGTCATGATGTCCTCTCCCTATGGTGGCAGTGAGACAGCCTCCAACGAACGCCTCTTAGAGGTACTAAAAGTTAAGGCTGACAGTGTATCCTCACTCCTCACTTCTCACTCCTCACTCCTCGAACCTCCTCTCTCCATCCGCTTCTGTGGGGCTCCTGTCATTGCTGTTACCAATGCCTCGCAGATTAAGACAGACTCCCTGATTTCCGTAAGTATCGCAGTCGTGCTCATTCTCTTGCTCTTGTGGTTCTTCCTGCGCAGTCTGCGAAACATCCTGCTGATAGCATTCTCGATAGGTTGGGGGTGGGTCTTTGCCGTGGCTTGCCTGTCGTGGGTCCATCAGGAGGTGTCTGTCATCGTCATTGGCATCTCGTCGATCATTGTGGGTATCGCTATTAACTACCCACTACACCTTATCGCCCATCTGAGCCATACCCACGATGTCCGTCAGGCCTTGAAAGAGGTTGTCAAACCCCTTGTGGTGGGGAATATTACTACCGTTGGGGCCTTCTTTGCACTGGTTCCCCTCCGTGCTGTCGCCTTGCGTGATCTGGGACTCTTCAGTTCCTTCCTCCTCGTCGGAACCATTCTCTTCACCATTATCTGGCTGCCACAGGTGTTACGGTTTAAGTTTACAGTTGACAGTTTAAGTTCTTGCGTCCCTTCGGTAGCAAGTGGCAATGCCGAGTGTACAAATGATGACTCTGCGGTTTCCGAGCGGCTTGCCAGCAAATCAACTGTAAACCGTAAACTGTCAACTGTAAACAATAATGCCCATTGGCTAATTGCTGCAATCCTCCTTCTCACGGCCTTCTTCGGATATCACAGTCTGCATACCACCTTTGATGCGGATCTGACACATATCAATTACATGACCCCAGCCCAGCGTACAGACATGGCTCTCCTGCAACAACTGATGCCTACTGACACACAGCGCCAACAGGATCTTAATGATCGTCTGCCCTCTACACCAGAGGCACAGCAGGATCGTCTTCGTCTATGGCAGTCATGGACATCCTCCCACCATGACCAACTGCAGTCTACGCTCCGTCAGGAGGCAGACCGGATAGGCTTTGCCCCAGACTCCTTCGATCCCTTCTTCGCCCTCCTTTCCCCCTCTTCAGAAGGGCTTGCCAACATATCATCTGTAAACCGTCAACTGTCAACTGTAAACCGTCAACTGTCAACTGTAAACAAAAATCCCTTCGCCTCCATCGCCACCCATCTCTCCGATGACTTCAACTATATTGGCTGGACCTGTGCCTGTATTGTGTTCTTCTTTCTCTGGGCCTCTTTCCGGAGTCTGCCATTGGCACTGTTGTCATTCCTCCCGATGGCGGTCAGTTGGCTGTGGATCTTAGGAATCATGGCCCTGCTGGGCATCCAGTTCAATATCATTAATATCATTCTGAGCACGTTCATCTTTGGTCAGGGTGACGACTATACGATCTTCATGACTGAGGGCACCGTCTATGAGTACACCCATCGTCGGCCCATGCTGGCCTCCTACAGACGGGCGATCATCTTGTCTGCACTCATCATGTTCATTGGTATCGGCTCACTCATCACTGCCCGTCATCCTGCTCTTCACTCCTTGGCGGAGGTTACCATCGTGGGCATGTTCTCCGTGGTGCTCATGGCTTTCGTCATCCCACCCGTGGTGTTCCATTGGTTTGTTCGTTTCCGCAAGGCCTTTAGCCATAAAGGTAATCATCTGTAAACTATAAACAAATATCCGTTATGAAAGAAAAGATTCGTCAGATGCTGGAAGATGTCCTGCCGTTGGTCAACTTCGACAGTGACTTCCTGTTCAGTGAACTCGACTCCTTAGGTGTCACGACCATTCTTATGACCCTTTCTGATGTTTATGGCATCACCCTCGATGCCTCTGATGCTACCCCTCGTAACCTCCGTTCTCTCGATAGCCTTGTCGCCCTCGTCGAGCGTAAATTGTCTGAGAAAGGATGAATCTCGAAGACTATCTGCATCAGAATGCTCGGTGTTATCCAGACAAGGTTGCCGTGGTCTGTGGAGACACGACCCTGACCTATGCCCAGTTGTGGCAGGAGGTGGCCCGTCGTGCACAGGATTTCCATCCTCATGAAGTGGTCTGTTTTCGCTCTTCGCAGGACATTGATTTCCTCGTCACCTACATGGCCGTTCATCTGGCTGGTGGGGTGGCTGCGCCTTTGGAACATGGTATGCCTGACACCTTGTTTGAGCGTATTTCATCAGCGGTAGCCCATTCTTTCACTCTTCACTCTTCACTCCCCATCGCTGACATCCTCTATACCACAGGCACCACGGGCCAGTCGAAAGGTGTGATGGTCAGTCATCGCGCCCTCATCGCCGATGCTGAAAATCTCATCGCAGGTCAGGGCTTCTCCCACGACCTGGTCTTTATCATCAATGGTCCCCTCAATCATATTGGCAGTCTCTCCAAGATCTGGCCCTGTATCATCCTCGGCGCCACCATCCTCATCATCGAAGGCATGAAGGATCTCAATGCCTTCTTCCGTGTCCTCGACACACCTCCTTCCTCCTTTCTCCTTCCTCCTTCCTCGAAACTGAAATTCGCCACCTTCTTCGTGCCTGCCACCATCCGTATGATCCTCCAGTTCGCACCAGACAGACTGGCCTCCTATGCCCATAAACTTGACTTTATCGAATCTGGCGCAGCCCCTCTGCCACAGACAGATATGAAACGACTCTGCGAACTGTTGCCCCATACGCGTCTCTATAATACCTACGCCTCAACAGAGACAGGTATCATCGCTACCTATAATTATAATGATGGGCGTTGTATGGCCAACTGTTTAGGTCGTCCGATGCCTCACTCGAAGATTCTCATCACCCTAGACGGCCTTATCGCCTGTCAGGGTGACACCCTCATGAGTGGCTATGTAGGTGATCCGGAACTCACGGCCACGGTTCTTCACGATGATACTGTCTTCACCTCAGACGTCGGCATCCTCGATGAGGAGGGGATGCTCCACCTCTCGGGCCGTGCTTCTGATGTCATCAATGTGGGGGGATTTAAGGTTTCTCCTATCGAAGTGGAGGAGGCTGCAATGGCCAGTCCTATGGTCAGCGATTGTATCTGTATCTCCGCCAGCCACCCCGTCACAGGCCGCGCTCTCAAACTTCTGGTGGTCACTCCGCCAGGTCAGAAACTCGACAAGCGTACCCTGGCCCGTTATCTTGCTGACCGTCTGGAACCCTATAAGGTTCCCATGCTCTATGAGCAGGTTGATACCATCGCCCGAACCTATAACGGCAAACTCGACCGCAAGTTCTATCTTACTCCTTAACCTATACGGATACGCGCATCTACGGCTGTGACACTATGCTCGTCGGCGAGCAGGGGATTGATGTCAATCTCCTTGATTTCTGTGGCAAAACGGAGGAGGGTGGATAGTCGGACGATGATCTCTGCATACTTCTGTTCGTTGACGCCTTTTTGTCCGCGTGTACCTTTTATTATTTTATAGCCCCTGAGGGAATGGATCATCGAATATGCCTCTGGATAGGTGAGGGGAGCGAGTCCTGAAGACACATCCTTGAGCACCTCGACAAAGATGCCACCAAGTCCGCAGAGGACGACATGGCCGAAGCGTTCCTCATATTTTGCACCAATGAACAGTTCGGTGCCTTTCAGCATCTTCTGCACCATCACATCCGTCGCGCCTTCTATCTGCATCATTCGGTCGAACTCAAGAGCAAGATGTTCTGCTGTGCGGATATTCAGTGCCACACCGCCCACGTCGCTCTTATGAATAGGCCCTACGACCTTGGCCACGACAGGATAACCAATACGAGCCGCAAAGTCGGTGAGTTCTTCCTTCGAATGGCTGACCTTCTCGGGTACCATCTGAATACCAGCGCAGGTGAGAATGTCACGTACGGCGTTAGGAGACAGCCAACCACTGTCCTTACCTTCGAATTTGAGACGGCCAATCTCTCGGAAGAGAATGCTGTGCAGTTGTGAGATATTGACCCCGTAGAGTTCCACTTCGTGTGTGGCAGGTTGTGGGGTGCGCATAATCTGCGACAAAGTGCTGGCCAGCGTCACCTCGTCACTGAAGTTCACATGACCCTTAGCCAGGAAATCGGCCACTTCCGGACCTGCCGTCACCATGCTGGGTAGGATGGGGAAGATGGGTTTCTTGCATTCGCGTATCTTTTGATCGAGTATGCTGTAGGCCTCGTAGAGTTGGGTGAGGCCAGGTGTGCCGTAGATGACGGCAATGGCATCGATTTGGTCGAGTTTATGTTCGCAATAGTCGATGATGGTGCCTAGTTGTGCGGGTGTGCCTGTGGCGAGAAAGTCTATGGGGTTAGCCACTGACGAGCCTGGGAACAGTTGCGCTTTCAGTTCATCTGCCATTGGTCCCTCTATCTTTGGAACGTTCAGTCCGCCTTTGGAGAGAGCGTCAGTGAGCATCACACCAGGACCACCGGCATGGGTGACAATGGCAAAGTTGTTAAGCGATGAGAGAGGTGTCTTGAGGTGGGAGGTGACCATGAAGATACAGCCTGTCGTGGTGAGTTCCTCACGTGAGAAACAGCGTACGATACCTGCCTTGCGGAATAGGGCTTCTACGGCTGCGTCGCTGGATGCAATGGCTCCAGTATGACTGGATGCAGCCCTGCTGCCACTCTCGCTCGAACCTGACTTGATGGCCGCGATACGACATCCCTTCTGAATCAGGCGACTGGCATAATAGAGCAGTTTGTCTGGGTTGGAGATATTCTCGATATAGAGTAGTTTTACCTTAGAATCGGTCTCCGGGTTGAAGTGCTCGTCCATATACTGCAGCACGTCCTCAATGCCAATCTGCTTGCCGTTTCCTATACTCCATACCGAATTGAACTGCAGGCCTTTAACGACTGCACTCTCGAGTATAAATACAGCCGTGGCACCAGAGCCACTGATGAAGTCAGCACCATTCGGATCAAGTTTGGGGATGGGGAGCGTAAAGACACTGTGATGATGGCGATTCAACAGTCCGATACAGTTGGGGCCAATGAGTGCCGCGCCATATCTCTCACAGGTGTCGAGGATGTGCTGTTCGAGTGCTGCACCAGCCTTTGTCTCCTCCCCGAAACCGGCAGAAATAATGACGAAAGCCCTGACGCCTTTTTCAGCACAAAGGTAGTCGACATAATCGGGACAATACTTCGCTGCCACCACGAGGATAGCGAGGTCTGTCTGAGGAATGTCCTTCACATCATGAAAGGCTTTGATGCCTTGGATGTTGTCCTCTTTGGGGTTGACGATACGGAGTTCACCTTGATAGTCTCCGTTAATCAGATTTCGTACGATGGAGCCACCGGGCTTGTGGACATTGTTGGAGCCGCCGATAACGACGATGCTCTTCGGTTGGAGTAGTTGTTCATTTATCATGCTGCAAAGATAGTGCAAAATTTTGATTAAGAGAAAAGAATACAGATTTATTTGTATTTTTGATCTATTTTATTCCAGAAGTATGGTCTATCTTCGAATGATATTCAAAGATATATAAAATTCCATAAATTCCCCATGTATTTGAAAATTATTCTTTACCTTTGCCAGAGAATTAGCATTGTAAAACTAATAACATGGTCAAATGATGAAGAGAAAAATCACTTTATTGCTTATATTAATCATGCCGATGATGATATTTGGACAATCGTATGCTTCCCTGTGGAAGAAAGTGGAAGCGGCCAATGAAAAGGACCTTCCCAAGACCGAGTACGAACTGCTGCAGAAGATTGTGAAGAAGGCCGATAAAGGCAAGGACTACGGTCAGTTGCTGACGGCAGAGTTACGAAGTATCGACGTGATGGCTCACATGGCTCCAGACTCTCTGAAACCTGCCATGGTGCGTCTTCAGCAGCGATATGAAGCCACAACCGATGTGGTGCTGAAAACCGTGTACCAGACAGTTCTCCATCGTATCTACAGACAGAATGGTAGTCTGGAGATGGTCATCGAGGAGCCTGTGCTGACGCCGGACCTCTGTGAACGACTTGCCAAGGTGAAGGACGATGCCTACACACCCTTTGTCGTCAAGGGCGTGGATGCCAATATATTCAATCATGACCTGCTGCACGTTGTCGGCTATGAACTGGACGACAGCAGGAGTTTCCGCGCCATGCACGACTATTATAACAAGGTTGGTAATCGTCGGGCGGCTTGTATGACGGCTGTCCAAGTTTATCAGTTTGCCTCAAAAGAAGATCTCGACTCTGTGATTAAGGTATACGCAGACCTGCCAGAGTGTGGTGAACTGGCTTTGGAGCGTTATCGTGATATCCCTTACGACCAGAAGGCCGAGAAACTGGCTTATATTCAGGAGGCTCTGAGTAAGTGGGGGAGCACGTGGCCACGGCTGAAGAACTCGCTGGAAAATAACCGTCAGGAACTGACCAATCCTCAGTTCCGTATGTCTTTCGACCAGCATGTGGTGCTGCCGGAACAGACTCAGGAGATATCGTTGACTGATATCCGGAATCTCCGTTCTGTCTCGCTGACTGTCTACAAGGTCAATGCCAAGGGGGATATCGGCATATCGCCCGACTATGCTGATGGCTATAAGAAGATTAAACCGCTGCTGGGTGATGTGGTCTGCGAAGTGAATCGTGAGTATGCTGGCAAGGCTTCTTATGAGTTCTTAGAGGATTCAATCACGATAAAGGGCCTGCCAGTGGGGGTGTATATGCTGGAGTTACAGTCTAGTCCCAAGACAGAGGTTATCCGCCGTCTGTATTTCGTGACGGATGTCTATACCATGGCCGAAGACCAGCCGAGTCCAGAGGGAGTCCGGTATGTGGTGGTGAGTTCCAGAACCGGTCAGCCCATTGCCGGAGCCCGTCTGCACATCAAGGAATACATCACTTATGCCGCCTTCGATGAGTTTGACGTGGTGGCTGACAATCAGGGCGAGTATTTCTTCAAGACACGTGATACCAGTAGGAGACGGGAGGTCTTTGCCTATACGGATAAAGACCAATTCTGTCCGGCGCTGAATGAGAACAACCATTATAGTTATTATGATCGTGACGACCTCGTCAAGAAGACGTGTGTTTATACAGACCGTGCCATCTATCGTCCTGGTCAGAAGGTCTATGTCAATGCCATCCTCTATCAGGTGAGACAGGGCATGGAACAGTCGGTAGAGTCGCATGTGGCCGTACACTTCCAACTGCGTGACGCCAATGGCAAAGTGGTGTCTGAACAGAAGGGTACGACAGATGACTATGGCGCCACTTCCTGTGAGTTCACGCTGCCGTCATCTGGTCTGACGGGCATGTATTCCATCCGTGTGAACAGTCAGAATCATTACATCCGTGTGGAAGAATATAAGCGCCCAACGTTCCATGTCGAGTTCCCTGAGGTGAAGGAGGCTTATGCCGCAGGTGACACGCTGACGGTGAAGGGTAACGCCATGACTTATGCCGGTGTGCCTGTGCAGGGGGCTCAGGTGAAGTACAAGGTGGTTCGTCGCACTGCCTTCTGGTGGTGGTCGTACAGCCGCTATTGGGAGACAGCCACCCTTGGCTACAGCAACAACGGTGAAGAGATTTCCGAAGGTGAGGCTGAGACGGGAATGGACGGTACCTTTAACGTGACGATGCCGCTGACAATGCCTGAGACCGACTATCCGATGTATTATCAATTTGTGGTTACTGCTGACGTGACAGATAGTGCCGGCGAGACCCACAGCGGACAACTCTCGCTGCCTTTGGGCAACAAGAAACAGGCGCTGAGTGTTGACCTGGAGGAGAAGATGCTCATCGACGACAAACCTGTGATGACCTTCCATCTTCTCAATGCCTCAGGCAAGGATCTTGATGCAGAAGTTAAATATCGTATCGACGGTGGAAAATGGCAAACCGCCCCAACCAACAAGAGCCTGTCTCTTACCTCTCATCTCCAACCACTCACCTCTGGGAAACATCAACTTGAAGCCACCTGTGAGGGAGACAGCCTGAAGCGTGACTTTGTCATCTTCTCACTTGATGATGACCGTCCTGCCACTGAAACCAGCGATTGGTTCTATCAGTCTGCCTCACAATTCTCCAACGACGGTACACCAGTGACGATTCAGGTTGGATCGTCAGACCAGAATGTGCATATCGTGTACAGCGTCTTCTCTGGCAATAAGTTGATCAAGCGTGGATCTGTCGACAGAAGCAATCAACTCCTGAACCTGAAACTCACCTATGAAGAGTCGTATGGCAATGGTCTGTTGCTTACTTTCGCCTGGGTGAAGAATGGCAAATGCTACACTCACTCGACACAGATTCAGCGCCCGCTGCCTGACAAGAACCTTACGCTGACATGGGCTACCTTCCGTGACCGGCTGAAGCCTGGGCAGCAAGAGGAGTGGACTCTGACGGTGAAAGACTGTCAAGGCAAACCCGTCGATGCTCAGTTCATGGCAACGCTCTACGATAAAAGCCTCGACATGCTGCAGCCTCACTCGTGGTCGCTGATACCCTATATCTACCTGCCTATGCCTACCACTACATGGGTCTATTCCGCTAATCATAAGATAAGCAACATGGCTTCTCATCATTGGAGTTCCAGAGATGTGGCAAAACTGGAGTTCAGTTACTTCGACCATGATGTCTATCCTAGTGCCTATTATAACCGTTTTCGTCGTTTCACCCGTGGTGCAGTGCTCAGCAGGGGGAGGGCGCGAGTCGCGGAGGATGGCATGATGCTCAACGAGGCTGTGGCCATGGAGGCGCCGATGGCCTATGCCAAGATGGCTGAAGAACCTGCCGAGGCCAAGGCTGTGGAGACAGATGCAAATGCGGAGCCCGAGACTGACATGCAGGAAGAACAGGTCCAGGTGAGGGAGAACCTCAACGAGACCGCCTTCTTCTATCCCCAACTGACGACTGATGCCGATGGACATGTAGCCCTGAAGTTCACGTTGCCTGAGAGTCTTACCACCTGGCGGCTCTTAGGACTGGCCCATACCCGCGACATGTATGTAGGTATGATTATGGGTGAGGCAGTGGCACAGAAGGATGTGATGATCCAGCCCAACGTGCCCCGATTCCTCCGCGAGGGAGATCAGGGCGTCATCTCTGCCCGTATCTTCAATACGGGTAAGAAGGATTTTACCGGTAAGGCGCAGATAAGACTCCTTAATCCCGAGACCAATGCCGTAGTCTATGAACAGTCACAGACGGTGACATCAAAGGCTGGCGAGACTACCGCTGTCACTTTCAACGTCTCACCCCTTTCCTCTGAACACTCACTTCTCGTCTGTCAGATGACCGTCAGCGGCAAGGGTTTCTCTGACGGAGAACAGCACTACCTGCCCATCCTGCCCAGCCATGAGCGTGTGACGGTTACGATGCCCATCACTCAGCACCAGCCGGGAACGGTACAGGTGGATCTGGCAGCCCTCATCCCTGCAGATGCCAAGGGTAGCAAACTCACCTTCGAATATACCAACCAGCCCGCGTGGCTGATGATCCAGGCATTGCCG
>Ga0247611_10004685_pt1 | contig 18748 bp, 24 predicted proteins | sample 177DNAGHGhighgp2_FD_192422 | JGI IMG/M metagenome (GOLD analysis project Ga0247611, IMG submission 192422) | Sheep rumen microbial communities from Palmerston North, Manawatu-Wanganui, New Zealand - 1770 DNA GHGhigh gp2 | ecosystem: Host-associated > Mammals > Digestive system > Stomach > Rumen... | reverse complement strand
GACAAGCTTTGTTTGAAGAAATATTATAATTACATAATAAAAATCAAGGGTCTAGATGAACTCACTTCGTTCGCCCTTGATTTTTCGTTTTTTATTTGATGTCTCCAAAATGGGGTTCACATCATTGTATCAGTAGTTTTTTTTTGGTATTATTGAATAATTGCTTGGGCCTTTAATTACTTTTCCATCTATTGTGTATCTTGAACCATGACATGGACAGTCCCATGTTTGATCTAATTCATTTAGTATAAGTTTGCATTTTAAGTGTGGACATTTGTTTATTATTTTGTGTTCTTTATTATTTTTGTCTATGTATATAGCATATTCAATTCCATTTTCTTTTTTGTATTTTATGTTGTTTTGTTTTCTTGATTTTATATATGCTTTTATGTTGTTGTATGAGTATTTGCAATTGTTTATTAGTTTGTTTTTGTTTGTTTTTCTATATGGATTAACGAGTTCTATATATTCATTTTGTTTATTGTTTATTATATCTGTCATTATTTTTGCAGCTAGTATTCCATTTGTCATTCCCCATTTGTTATAAGCTGTTGCGATCATTATGTTTTCTTTTTTTATTTTTCCTATTATTGGTAGTCTATCGTTTGATATTATGTCATAGTTATACCATGTGTGTGTTATTGGGTAGTTAAAGTGTTTTTTGAAGTTTTTAATTGTATTATTCATGTTTTTTTTATGGTTTAGTTTATTACATAGTAGTGAGTTGTTGTTTGTGTATATCATTTTGTCTTTGTAGTATCTTATTGATATTATTTCGTTGTCGTTTGATATCATGTTTGCTTTATATGTTTTTTCTGGTGTTGCGGCTATTATATATTCTTTTTCAATTGTTGTTTTTATTGGGATAAATGGTTTGTTTATAAATGGATAGTGTGTACATATTAGTATTTGTTTTGCTAATATTTTATTCTTGTTTGTTTTTATTAGATATTTGTTTAGTTTTTTTGTTATTGTTAAGGCTCTTGTATTTTCATATATATTGTTTTTGCATATATTCTTTATTTCTTTAATATATTTTATTGGGTTTAATGTGTATGATTTAGTTTTTATTCCATATATACATGGGTAGTTATTTGGAAGTTTTGTTATTGTTTCGCATTTTATATATTTTGATAATATTTGTTTTTCTTTTATTATTTTTTTTATGTTTTTTTGATCATTTGTGAATAGATATGAGTAGTTTTTTTCTAAGTCACATTTTATTTTGTATTTTTTTATTATATTTATTATTTCTTTTGTTATGTATATTTGTGATTCTAGGTATTTTTGTGATGTTTTTTTGTTGGTGATTTTTTCTATTGTTTGATAGTTATATTCTTGCATTATATTTATTTTTCCTGTTGTTTTGTTTGTTATTCCTGATCCTAGTGTATTTGCTTCTATTAGTGTTGCTTTTTTCTTTTGTTCTGATAGGTATAATAGGGATGTTAGTCCTGTTATTCCTCCTCCAATTATAAGTATGTCTGTTTCTAATATTTTTTTTGGTGTTTTAGTACTTGCTTTTATATCATTCCATATTGATTTATTCATTATATCACCTATTATATTTTGATTTTTTTTGTTTTTTTTATTCATTTGACTTTTAGTTTTTTTTATTGTATTATATTTATTGTAAGAATAGGAGTGTATTTATGAAGTGTAAGAATTGTGGAACTGATTTAGAAATTGGTTCAAAGTTTTGTGGCTCTTGTGGGGCTAGAGTTGATGAAGTAAGTAGTGTTCAATCTAACAATCAAGTAAATAATATTAATAATGTTCAGGATACTAATAATGTTTTTAATAGTCAGGTTAATAATATGAATCAAACAAGTAGTATGAATAGTTTTGATAATGATTCTTCAAAATCTAAGAATTTTATTCTACCAATAGCTGTATTATTAGTGTTATTATGTGCTTTTGTTGGTTGTTATTTGTATTTTAAAAATCCTAAAAGAATTATTACTAGTGTTATTAATGGGGCATATGATAAGTTTGAGGGTTTACTTGTTGAATCTAATTCTTTTGATTATGAAAAGGATAGTATTTTAGTTAAGGGAAATTTAGCTATTGATACTAACATCCCAGAGTTAGCTGATTTAAAAAGTGAGAATTTTTCTTATTCTGTAGGTTTAGATTATCCTAATAAGAAGATGTCTATGGGTGTTTCTTTGTATGAGGAAGGTAATAGGCTAATAGATGCGATTATTTATTTTTTGAATAATGAAGGGTATATTTCATTAGGTGATGATTATCCAAGTTTAATTAAAATGAATTCTGATGATACTGATTTTAGTGAAGTTTTCTCTATTGAAAAAAGTAATGTAAGTAATGATGATATTAAGTATATTGTTAAGTCTTACAAGGATATTTTAATTGATTCTTTAGATATGAGTGAGTTTGAAAAATCTCATGAAAAGATTACTTTAAATGGTAAAGAGGTTGGTGTTGATAAGTTAACTTATATATTTACTGAAGAGAATACTAAAAAGTTATCTGATAGAATTATTGATAATACTTTATCCGATTCTAAGTTATTAGAGGTTTTAGCTAGAGTAAGTAATACAAGTGTTGATGAGCTTAAGAGTCAATTAGAAGCTTCTCGTAATTCTGATATTTATGGTAATGAGAATTTTGCTATAAGCATTTATACAAAGGGATTTAATAATTCTTTAGTAGGTATTGATTTTAAAGTTAGTGAAGGTGAAGATATTAGAGTTAGATTTAATAATGACGCTACTCTTGTTGATTTATATTCTGCTAATGTAAAAGTAGTTGGTATGACTATTAAATCAACAGATAAGAATAATTGTGTTATTGATTTTAATGCTGATTTTATTAAATTAAATGGTAGTTTAGTTATTTCTAGTAAGGAAATTGATAAGAATAATTTTGAAGGTAGTGTAAAATTAACTATAAATTATGATGGTAGTTCATTTAGTATGACTAATAATTTTACTAGTACTATTGGAGACCAAATTGCTGATATTGATACTAGTAGCTTTAAGAATTATGATGAATTAACTGAGGAAGAGATGAATGCTTTATCCCTATTATATTCTTCTAGATTTGAAAATTCTAAATTATATAGTTTATTTGAAGAATTATCTAGTTTAATGCCAAGTTATGATTATGACTATGATTATGATTATGACTATGATTACGAAAATAATTATGATATTTTGAAAGATGCTTCTGTATCTCAGGAAAGAACTAGTGTTATAGGATATGGTAAAGCTATTGAATTAGCTTATACTCGTTATCAATATGAAAAAAATTTAGAAAATCAGTCTAGTGTTACTGATGATGAATTAGGTAATAAAGAATCAGTGTTATTGGATGTTGATGGTACATCAATTAATTTATTTGTTGATTATATTGGTAATGTAACATGTGAAGGAGAAAAGAGCATTACTATGGGTAAAGTAAATTTGAATAAGTGCAGAGTTGGTAATAGTGAGAATTATTTTAATTATTCAAATGGAAGTGCTACTATTATGGAATAAAAAAACTGCTTTATTGCAGTTTTTTTAGTTGTTCTTCAAATTTTGGTAGTCCATATTCCTTATTATAGTAGTTTGGATATTCATATAGATGTGCGAGTGCTATTTTAGTTGTTAGTTCTAGGTCGTCATTTGTTACATTTGTTTTAGGATTTATTGTACCGTGTTCTAGTTCTATATTTATTCCTGTTAATAGATCGTTTATTGAAAAGTCTTTGAATTGTATATTTAGTTTGTTTGCTATATCTACTACGTCTTTTATATTGAACATTTTATCACCATTATATAGTATGATATTCTTTGACTTTTGGTTTAATAAGTTATATAATATTTATTAGGATATAGGAGGTTATTTATGAGGAGAAAACCTTTTGTTTTATGTTTAATGGATGGTATGGGTATTGAAGATGCTAAGTCTTATAATATTTATAGTAGTGATGTTATGCCTACATTGGATACATTAACTAATAGATATTTGTTTACTACTTTAAATTCTAGTGGTAAGGGAGTAGGGTTAAGTGATGGTGCTGCTGTTACTCGTGATTTGGGTTATTTAAATATTGGTGCTTGTAGTATTGTTAAGCAATCTATTGAAATTGTTAATTCTAAGATTCTTAATAATATGTTTTTTAATAATGAGTCTTTAAAGGTTGTAACTGATCATGTTATTAATAATAAGTCTAGATTGCATTTGATTTCTTTAATGGGTGATAGATATGGTGAAGATTCTATGACTCATTTACGTAAAATGGTTGAGTATTGTATTAGTATTGGTATTAAGGATATTTTTTTGCATTTGTATTTAGGTGCTAATAATAATTCTTTGAATAAGTCTTTTGGTAAGTATTCTTCTAATGTTCATAGAATATTAAATTTATATCCTAATGTTAAAATCAGTATTGTTGCTGGTATTAATCATTTGAAAGATTCTTCTGGTATAACTGTTACTAAGGAACTTTATAAGGTTACTGTTGGTGGTATTGGTGAGCATTGGATTAATTATAGCGATGCGGTAGAAAGTAATTATAAGCGAAATAATTTAGAGGAGAATATTGTTCCTTTTATTGTTTCTAATGAAGGTCTTATAGGTAATACTGATGGCGTGTTTTTCTTTAATTATGAAAATGATTTGGCTAGTGTTTATGCTGATTTGCTTGTTCAACCTGCAAAGTATATGTATACTAATAATACTGATATTAATATTAAGGTTTGTTCGTTGTTTCCACTTTCAAACCAAACTAGTGTTAGTTGTTTTAATTATGAGCCTGTTAAGACATCTTTTTATGGTTGTTTAAATAGTAATGGTATTAAGCATTTGTTAATTGCTGAAAAGGATAGAATTCCTTATTTGAATTATTATTTTAATGGTTGTAATAATATGCAGGGTGCTCAAGTATTGGGGATTGATTCTGTTTCTTCAGGTGATTATGATACCAATATTTCTAATACTTATCAGATGATTACTAGTAAATTGATTGAGGCCATTAATAGTGATTTTTATGATTTGATTATTGTTGATTATTCTATTGTTAGAGATGGGCAGAAGGTAACTACTGATAATATTAAAAGATCTTTAAATAGTTTGGATTCTTGTTTATCTCAAATATATAATCAGGTTATTAATAGGGGTGGAATGTTTTATATTACTTCTTCTTATGGTATTAATGAAGTTATGTATAATCATAAGGATGAATTAGTTAATGTTAATTTTTCTTCTAAGGTTCCTTTTATTGTTGTTGATAATCAGTTATCTCGTGATAATTATAGTTTGATTGGTGGTAATTTAAGTGATATAGGTGTTACCGTTTTGAATACTTTGAGTGTTCCTTTAGTTGATGGAATGACTGGTAAAAATTTGATTATTTATCGAAGTATTAAGAGTGGTAAAGGTAGTAAAAGGAATAATAAGACTTTATTGATTATTGTTGTATTTGTTGTAATAATTGTAGCTATAGTAGTTGGATTGTTTGCTATGGGTTTGTTATAGGTGGAATATGAAAAAGAATGGTTTTACATTTATTGAGGTACTAGGGGTTATAACATTACTTGCTTTATTATCTATTATTGTTTTGACGGTTGTTGATAAGAATTTGAAGGATTCTAAGGAAACTTTAAGTGAAGTACAGATTGAAAATATTAAGAGTGCAGCTTCTATGTGGAGAACTGATAATATTCAAGTTATTCCTGAAGATGGTTATTATACTATTAGTTTAGGGGAACTTATTGATTTGGGCTATATTAATGATGTTATTGATCCTGATAGTAATTTAAGTTATGATAGAAGTACTTCCATTAGTGTAGGTATTAATAATATTATTGTAAATTAGAATATTTTTTATTCTTTTTTTTTATTGACTTGTTTTATTTTTTTGTTATAATACTCTTCGTGGAGTGGGGTTATGAAGAAGATTACTTTGAAAAGTATTTATCCATTAGAGAATTGTATTTTTAGTAATAGTTTTAGTCATGTATTTAAGGTTGATAATGATATTGTCTTTAAGATGTTTGATTATGGACATTTAATATCTTTACTTGATAATGATTATGATATTGAGGAAAATGTTCTTAAGGGTAGTAGGTTAGTAAATGATTCTAGTATTATTGTTCCATCTAGTTGCGTTTATAGGGGGCGTTCTTTTATTGGTTATACGATGCCTTTTGTTAAAGGTGTTCCTGTTATGAATTATATTAATGATGATATGTCGCTTTCTTTTTTAACTAATTTGTATTGTCAAATTGAATCGGTTGTTATGAGAAATGAGAATATTGTTTTTCCTGATTTATTAAGTGATGGAAATATTATGATTGATAGTGATTCTAATGTTTATTTTATTGATTTTGACGGTTTACAGATTTTTGATTATTTAACTCCTGATATATCTAGTGGGTTAGGGTGTAGAAATATATATAATTATACTAAGTATAAAAGTGATGATAGTTATACTAAACAATTAGATGTTAAGAGTCTGGTTTATTTATATTTTTCTATGGTTTTTTCGTTTCCTTTAGAAAGTATTGATAATTATATTTCTAATGATCGTGTTGATTTTATTTTGCCTGATTTATTTTGTCATCTAGGTATTGATGATTGTGAGTTATTTGATAAGGTTTTAAGATTATATAAGGAATGTCCTAATATGTATTTGGGTGATACTGTTAAAAGGATTGCTGAAAAGTATAATTTGTGTGTTAGTGATAATGGAAGTGAATGTGTTAAAAGATTGGTGAGAAAGTAGGTTTATACTTTCTTTTTTTTCTTTATGATAGTATAATTTTTATTAGGTGATTTATGTGTTTTATTCTTCTATTAATAATGAAAAAATTAAGAATTTAAAAAAATTAAATAGTAAAAAATATAGAGATTCAAGTGGGCTTTTTTTAGTTGATGGTGAACATATGGTTTTAGAGGCTTTTAATAGTGGGTATTTGAATGAGTTGATTTTGTTAGAAGGTAGCAGTTTTAGTCTTGATGTTCGTACTAGTTATGTTACTCTTGAGGTTATGAAGTATATTAGTTGTTTGGATAATCCAAGTGGAATTATTGGTGTTTGTAGGAAAAAAGATGATATTTTATCTGGTAATAGAATTGTTATTCTTGATGATGTTCAGGATCCGGGTAATTTAGGTACTATTATTAGGAGTTCAGTGGCTTTTAATGTTGATACTTTAGTTTTAAGTCGAGGATGTGTTGATTTATATAATCCTAAGGTTATTAGATCTACTCAAGGTATGTTATTTAAGTTAAATATTGTTATTGATGATATTAATGATTTGATTATCGATTTGAAGAAGAATAACTATACAGTTTATTCTACTAGTGTTATTGGTGGAAATAGTTTGAAAAGTATTGAAAAAAGTTCTAGATTTGCTATAATAATGGGCAATGAAGGAAATGGTGTCAGTGATAGTATAAATAGTTTATGTGATAAGTTTATTTATATTGATATGAATCCTTTATGTGAGAGTTTAAATGTTGGGGTTGCGACTAGTATTATTCTTTATGAGTTAGATAGGTAGGTGTGATATGAATTATATATATATTGGTGATATTGTTAATACTCATGGTATAAAGGGTGAGGTTAAGATTATATCTCATTTCAAGTATAAGAGTAATGTTTTTATAAAGGGAACTAGCTTATATGTTGGAAGAGGTTATCATAAGTTAATTATTAATAGTTATAGGCATCATAAGATTTTTGATATGGTTACTTTTGTTGGTATTGATGATATTAATGATGTTTTAAAGTATAAGGGTGAGCCTGTTTATATTGATAAAAATGAAATTACTATTGATGGAATTTTAAATGAGGATTTGATTTCTATGGATGTATATAGTGATGATTCATTTATTGGTAAGGTAACTGATATTTTGAATAATGGTATATATGATATATTGGTAATTGAAAATGAAAGAAGTAAAAGTTTAGTTCCTAATATTGGTGAGTTTATAAAGAATATAGATTTAGATAATAATAGGATACAAATTAATATGATAGAGGGTCTTATAAATGAGAATTGATATTTTGACTTTATTTCCTAATATGTTTGAAGGTGTTTTTAGCGAATCTATTATAAAGAGAGCTATTGAGGATAAAAAGATAGAAATTAATATAATTAATTTTAGAGATTATACAAAGGATCCACATAATAAAGTTGATGATACTCCTTATGGTGGAGGAGCGGGTATGGTTTTATCTTGTCAACCAATATTTGATTGTGTAGAGAGTATTAGAACTTCTGATTCTAAGGTGATATTACTTACTCCTGCAGGAGTACCTTATAAGCAAAAAATGGCATATAAATTATCAGAGGAAAAGCATTTAATAATAATTTGTGGTCATTATGAAGGTTTTGATGAAAGAATTACTACTTTATGTGATTATGAGATATCAATTGGTGATTATGTTTTAACTGGTGGAGAAGTTCCTGCAATGGCAATAGTTGATTCAATAACAAGGTTATTACCTGGTGTTATTAATGAGGAAAGTCATAGGGAAGATTCTTTTAAACAGGATGTGGATGATATTTATTTATTGGATTATCCAACTTATACAAAGCCTGCAGATTTTAGGGGAATGAAGGTTCCAGATGTTTTGTTGTCTGGGCATCATGAGAATATTAGAAAATATAGGTATGAACAGAGTTTAGAAAGAACAAGATTGAGAAGACCAGATTTATTAGAGGTGCAGAATGAAAAAGATTAAAAAGTATGTTTTATGTGAGATTAAGATTAAGAAGATTGTTGTAAAGTTAAATAGTAATTCTATTGAAGGGTATCGTGTTAAGCCTCGTAATAAGTTGGAGTATGATGGAATTGTTGTTAAAAGTATGATTATTTTGAATAAGATTTTAGTTCAGAGTTTACTTAAGAAGAAGATTAAGAAAAAGTTGGATTCTTATTTGCAATTTTTAATTAGTGTATTGGATTCTGATGATACTGATTCAGGACATTTGATGTTTGCTTTAAATGATTTGGAGCGTTATAGGCGTACTATTATGAATAATTATCGTGTTTATCTTGATAAGAAGTATTTGAAGATTCTTATGGATAAGATGGATTTGATTGATCAAGAGTTGCGTTCTAAGATTAAGATTGATTTACATGAGATGTTTAATGAACAGATGGAGATGGAGCTTGAGGAACCTAAAATTGGCAGAAGTAAGTAGTTTTTTTAAATAAACTATTGCTTATTTATATTTTTTGTGTTAAAATTTTTGTTGTTGTGATCCGCTGGACTATTTTTCTATGATCATAAGTTAAGTAAAGGAGAGTGACATTGTGAATTTAGTTGAAAAGATAACTAAAAGTCAAATTAGAGCAGATATTCCTGAATTTAGAGTTGGAGATACTGTTAGAGTTGACGTAAAAATTATTGAAGGTAAGAGAGAAAGAATTCAAGCTTTTGAAGGTATCGTTATCGCTATTAAAGGTAGTGGTGTAGCTAAGAACTTCATAGTTAGAAAGATTTCTGGTGGTGTTGGAGTTGAAAGAACTTTCCCAGTTAATTCACCAAAAGTTGCTAACGTGGTAGTTGTTAGAAAAGGTAAAGTAAGAAGAGCTAAATTAAATTATTTAAGAACTCTTAAGAAACAAGCAAAAATTAAAGAGAGAAATTAATAAGGCTTTTGCCTTATTTTTTGTTAGGAGGATTTATGAGTATTTTTAAGGAAATTTTGTCTTATGTTATAATTATATTAGTTGTTGTTTTGATTAGGGTTTTTGTTGTAACTCCTGTTAGGGTAGATGGATCAAGTATGTTTCCTACTTTGAAGAATAATGATATTTTGGTTTTAAAGAAGTTTGATAAGAGTATTGAAAGGTTTGATGTTGTTGTTATTAAGTATAATAAGGATAAGTTGGTGAAGCGTGTTATTGGTTTACCTGGTGAGACTGTTCAGATTAAGATAACTCATGTTGGAAGTAATGTTGTTAGTCGTATTTTAATTAATGGTGAAGAATTGGATGAAGAATATGGTTATGAGCCTATTCGTGATGGTGGTATTGCTTCTAGTGAAATTAAACTAGGTGATGATGAGTATTTTGTAATGGGAGATAATAGAAATAATTCTAGTGATAGTAGGTTTTTAGGTGTTTTTAAGAAGAAGGATATAAAAGGTGTTTCTAATTTTAGGTTATTTCCTTTTAGTGGATTTGGAAAATTTGAGTAGATTTTATGTCTACTTTTTTGATATACTATTATTGGTGATTGTATGAAGTTTTTTAATAATTATTTAGATGATTTTAAATTGGAAAAATGGCAAGTGGTTAGTGTTTTATTTTTGGTGTTTGTTATTTCTGGTTTTTTTGGTTGGATTTATGAGTTTATTTTTTATTATTTTAATGGTGGAATGGAGAAGTTTTATTGGAGGGGAGGTAATTTTCTTCCTTGGATAAATATTTATGCGATTGGTGCTATTATGATTTTAGTTTTGGCTTTTAGATATAGAAGAAATCCTTTTTTAGTTTTTTTGATTGCGTTTTTTTCTACTGGACTATTGGAGTTTTTTTCTGGTTTGGTCATTTATCGTGTTTTTGGTTTGAGGTTTTGGGATTATAATACTGAGATTTTGAATTTTTTAAATATTGGTGGATATGTATGTTTAAGAAGTGTTTCTTTTTTTGGTATAAGTGCTTTATTACTCATGTACGTTATTGTTCCTATATGTATTTATTTATCTACTCATATTAATAAGAAGGTATTTATGACATTATGTATTTGTTTATTTTCTATGGTTTTATTTGATGAGTTGTATAATTTAGTTTTTTCTAGGGTTTTACATTTGCCTAGGGCTCATGATGTTTATTCTAGAATTGGTTTTAATTTTATGAATTATAGATAAAAAAAATCAGTTTTATACTGATATTTTTATTATTTTCTTTATTTTTGGATATGCGAAGAAGTATTTATCTGAACTATTCTCAAATAATATGTATAGGTTGTTATCTTTATAGAATATTCCTTCTGCCATTGGTGGTATTTTTATTGTTTTTATTTTTTGATAGTTTTCTTTTGTCATATCATTATATATTATTATATTTGAGTTAATTAGGTTTGTATATGATCTTGTGAATATGAAATTATTTTCTTGTGTTATTGTCATTCCTTGTACCATTTTTGGTAGTATTATTGTATATTTTGGATTGTTATAGTCTGTATTTGTTGTTTCATATCCTAATAATAGTGGTTTGTTGTTTGGGACGTTATAGAATGGTTTTAGATAGAAGTCTCCAATCCAAAGTGTATTATTGTTGTATGCGCAGAAGTCGCCTCTATTAGGTATTTTTTCTTTTTTTAAGGATTTTATGTAGTTGTTTTTTGTATTTATTATTTCTTCTAGGTTATATTCATTTATTTCATAGTCGTTTGTAATCCATACTTTTTCTTCATTTGTTGCGATTCCTCCTACGTGTTTTTGGTTTTTATTATTATCTGGTTCAATTAGTTCTAGTTCCTTTATTAGTTTTCCTGTTTTGAAGTCTATTATATAGAGCATGCTTACATTGTTTTTTTTGTATGATGTTTGTAATATTATGTCATATTTTTCTGAATATGTTAGTCCTTGTGGTGCGTATTTGTTTTTGTTCCCTTGTGTGTCTGCTATTTCTGTGTAGTTGTTTTTGTTTATTATGTAGAATATATTTAGTCTTATGTAGTCTATTACTATTATTAGTATTATACTTATTACTAATAATAATATTATTGTTTTTAAATATTTCATTTTTTTACTCCTATACTTCTTATTTTATTTTATCATATTATTTTTTAAAAATAAACTTTATGATATAATTCTTTTAGGGAGATGTTTTTATGAAGTTATTATTACATGCTTGTTGTGCGCCATGTTCTGTTTATTGTGTTGATACTTTGAGAAGTGAAGGTATTGAGCCTACTTTGTTTTGGTATAATCCTAATATTCATCCTTATATGGAGTATAGAAGTCGTAGGGAGTGTTTAGTTTTATATGCTTCTATGATGGGATTAGAGTGTATTATTGATGATTATTATGGTTTGGATGAGTTTTGTTCTAATGTGGTTGGTAATCTTAATTCTAGGTGTAGCCTTTATTGTTATCCTGTTAGGTTAAGACGTTTATTTGAGTATGCTCGTGATAATGGTTATGATACTGTAAGTTCTACACTTTTGTATAGTATTTATCAAAATCATGGTGTTATTAAGAAAATTATGGAAGATTTATCTTTGGAGTTTGGTATTTCGTTTTTATATAGGGATTTTCGTGTTGGTTTTAGGGAAGGTCAAACTAAGGCGCGTGAGTTAGGATTATATATGCAGAAGTATTGTGGTTGTATTTTTTCTGAGAAGGATAGGTATATGTCTAAAATTGAGAAAGATAGGAAAAAGTATGGTATTTTATAGTTTGTGTTGACAATTAATTAAATGGGCGTTTATAATATTGTTTAAGTACGGGGGATAGTATGGAGAATATGATTTTAACTGATGATTATATAAGAGATAATTTTTTTGGATTGAGTTTTTCTAGACAGCTTAGATTATTAGATATTTGTTCAAATGATTTAAAGGATACTGATTATTGTGATTATTTTAATGGTGTTTTTTCTAAGTATAGTAGTATTATTTCTAAGTTAAGTGAGTTTAAGTATAATTTTTGTAAGTATGATGATAGTGGTAGGAATGATTTAAGAAGAATTATTTCTAGTTGTAGAGAAAAAGTAACTCCAAGGAATAATGTTTACATTAATAATGATAAATTTTTTCTTGATTGCAATATTGATTTATATGATTCTTTGTATTCTGCTTCTAAAATTGATGATTCAGCAGTAGATAAGTATATATATGATTCTTATTCGTATGATAAGGAAAGACGTGTTCAATTGGCTTTTAATCTTGCATATAATTATTCATGTATTCGTGATATGAATTTTAAGCAACTTCTTAATTTATGTGGTAGTAATAGTGAATTTTTTAATGGTGAAATAAAAATGCTTTCTAAGGATTTTTATTCTTTATTTTTATATATGGATACTGTTCAAAGAATGACATATATTTGGTATATGTCACATTTAAGTCCAAATGTTAATTCTGATGAATTTGACAATTATAAAGATTTTATTGGTGATAGTGAGTTTGTTAATCCAGGTGTAATTGATAATAAGAAATATCTTATAGAGAAAAATTTATATGATAAATTTAGTAAAAAATTTAAATTAGATTAGTAAAGTAGGATTTGAATTTTACTTTTTTTTATATTTATAATTTATTGATAAGAAGATATTAGTTTGATATTTAATATTTATGGTATAATATTAAAAGAATATGATCTAATGAGCACAAATAGAATTAATATAAATTGGATTTTAATTAAAAATATATGAAATCCAATAGATTCTTCATATTTTTAATACATTTAAAAATTGATGGAAAATGGATAAAATAGTAAAAATTAGGTGATTTTTTGTAAAGCGATTATAGGAGTTAAGGACATATAAGGGGATGAAGGATTATGAGCTTATTTGATAGTATAAAAAACAATTATAATTTAGATATTATTAGTATAGTAAAAAATGATGAATCTTCAGATGGAAATGTATATAATATTATAACTGCTGATGATAAGTATATTTTAAAAATATATGATGATTTGGATAAAGCCAACAATATGATAGATATATATAATTATTTAAAAGAATTATATGTTCCTAGAATAATATTAACTAAGAATAATGAGTATTTATTTAAATTTGATAATAAATATGTAATAGTTTATTCGTTCCTTGCAGGAATGAAAGTAAGTGAACTTATTAGAAATAATTTATATTCAAATGATATTATTATATCTATAGCAAAGGAAGTAAGAAAATTACATGATTTGACGTTGAATAAAAAATTTAATTTTAGCACGATAGATTTTGCAAATAATTTAAAAAGAAAATCTGTATTGCATTTTGATTTAACGAAGGATAATATATTCATAAGTAATAATCAAATAGGTTTTATAGATTTTGATGATGCTAAATATGGTGATTCTGTTTGTGATATTGCTATATTATTAAGTTTTCTTTTTATATCTAAAAAAAGAGGAGTAGATAATGAAGGGATAAAACTCTTTTTAGATAATTATTATACTGAATCTGAAGTTCAATTAAGGAATGAAGAAACATCGTATATAAAGAAATATATAAAATGTTGGATTGATTATCTTTTAGATGGTCATAGTTTTGATTCATCTTTAAAAGATAGTTTTGATTTTAAGAAAGCAAGTGCAGATAAATTAGATATATAAAATTTGGACAGATTATAGAAAATCTGGCTTTTTTATGCTATAATTTTAATGATTTTAAAAAGGGTTGATCCAAATGAATGAAGAAAAAGGGTTTAATAAAACCGTTAGTCAAAGTTTCATTTAAACTTCTATAAAATAAGAAAAAAACAAGTATATGCTTATTACATAATTTAATAAAATAATGATGAAAATACCTAGAGATGTATCAAAATATCATAGTATTTAATACTTGATATAATGGTTAAATTTTTAATAAAAGGAGAAATATTATGAACAAATTAGAAGCGAATCTAACAGTAAGTATTTATAGTTTTGGTAAAACGTCGACGGTTTATTTATCAGGACATAAGGAAAATGAGATTATCGCATTGGATAATTATGATTTATCTTTTAAGATAATAGTAATTAATAGTGATTATATCATTATTGATTTTGAAAAAGACAATAAAAGATTTGAAATAACAAACAATAAGATTTTGTTAAAAAAGGAAATAAAATTGGTTGATACTTTCAATAATAATAGTATATATATCAGATTAGATAGTATTAATTAATAAAAGTATTTTTTAATATTGTTAGTGATAGCTATATTTTTATGGAGGGAAGATTTCGTGTCTATATATCTATACTAACACCAACTTGTAAAGATTTAAAATAATAAAGCATTTGTTTAGATAAATTTCATTATTTCAAAAGGAGTTTTAATATGATATATAAGCTTGAAAAATCATCTGATAAGGATATAGATAGATTAATTTTTTATAAGAAGAAAAATATTTATGAATATGCGAATAATTTATCAAAAGATGAAATGGATAGAATAAATAATTATGTAAATAATAATGTTTTACAATTAATTGGTAATTATTGTAATATAGTAGTTGATGATAAAGTTATTGGATGTTTATTACTTACTGATCAAGATGATGGTAAATTATTGGATGAAATATATCTTGAAGAAGAATATAGAAATAAAGGTATTGGCACTGATATTATAAAAAAAGTTATTTATGATAATGATATAGTATATTTATGGGTATATAAGGAAAATAAAAGAGCAGTATCGTTATATAAAAAATTAGGATTTAATGTTATAGAAGAAACGGAATCTAGATTTTATATGAAGTATATTAGAAGAAGATAATGGAGGAAAATAATATGTCACAAATTATAGAAATTAATGTAGAGAATAAGAAATATCAAATTGAGTGGGCTTTATCGGAGTATTTTGATGAATTAAAGGGAATGAAGTTTATGCTTAATAGTGTTGCTGCTGATCAAATTATAATGATTAATAATTTGTCTGAAACTGCAAAGATTTTATTATCAGCAGTGGCAGGTGCGGTAATACAATATTTAATTGATAATAATTGTCCAATAGATAGTATATTTGAAAGTGGTTATTTTATTATTCAAAAATAATGTGGAAATAATAAAATTTTTAATTTGGAATTAGAATATGAAAAAAGTTATTCTAATATAGTTAAATATTTTTTTATTTATAATTTTAATAATTAAAGTTTTTTATATGAGGTTGATATTATGGTAGTGAAAGAATATGGTAAAACTAATAAAGATACAATTATATTATTACATGGTGGTGGATTGTCTTGGTGGAATTATGAGGAAGTATCAGAATTATTAAAGGATGAATATCACATTATATTACCTATACTAGACGGACATGCAGGAAGTTCTAATGATTTTACTACTATAGAAGATAATGCAGATGAAATAATAAAATATATAGATGATAATTATAAAGGCAATGTTAAATTAATCGGAGGACTTTCTTTGGGTGGTCAAGTATTGTTGGACATACTTTCAAAAAGAGATAATATATGTGAATATGCAATAATAGAAAGTGCATTAGTGTATCCAATGAAATTAACTAATAAATTTATTGCACCATCAATTAAAATGTCCTATAGTCTTATATCTAAAAAATGGTTTTCTAAACTTCAATTTAAAAGTTTAAGAATAAAGGAAAACTTATTTGATAAATATTATAGTGATAGTTCTAAAATTTCATTGAGTAATATGATTGCATTTTTAAAATCAAATTCAAATTATTGTAAAGAAAATTTACATAATATAAAAACAAAGTCATTAGTACTTGTTGGAAGTAAGGAAAAATTTATTATGATAAAATCTGCTAAAAAAATTCATAATGAATTAGTCAATAGTGAGTTAGAAATACTAAATGGATATTATCATGGTGATTTGAGCATAAATCATGCTGAAGAATATGTTTCTAAAGTTAAAAAATTAGTAAAATAAAATGTTTGTAAGATTAAGATATGTATGTTTTGAAAATCATATTGTTAGATAAGGTGTGGCAATAATTAGCCTCTAATAATTATTGTAAATTTATATATATTAGTACAAAAACTGTCTTTTTTATGTTATAATTTTAATGATTTTGAAAAGGAGTTTATCCAAATGAACGAAGAAAAAAGTGTTAATAAAAGTGTAATCAACTAGTTGATTACAATTTATTTAACCCCTTTAAGAAATCCTTTATTTACAAGGATTTTAACGAATTGAGACCTTGCATATTTTTAATAAAAATCACTAAAAAATAGCAAAAAATGGCAAAGATACCTAAAAATAGTTTTTTTTATTAGGAATTGAGGAGGTGGTTACAGAAGTTAAAACCCATTGAAAAATAATAAAATTAAATATTTGTAAAATAGTAATATTGCGGTGTAATTAAATTTTAAAAATATGTGGTATAATTTATATATAATTACTATAATTTTTAAAAATGTAAAATATATTTGATAGTAAAATAATAATAAAAAATGTATAGTTTTTTGTGAAAGGAGAAAGATTATGGATTTAGGTAAAAAAATAATTGAAATGAGAAAAAATGGAAAACTTTCACAAGAGCAACTTGCAGAAAAACTAAATGTCACTAGACAAACAATATCTAATTGGGAAAATGGCAAATTTTATCCTGATATTGATGCCTTAGTTAAAATAAGTAAATGCTTTAATATTTCATTAGATGATCTATTAAGTTACGATGATAAAGTCTTGGAATATTTAAAGGATAGCACAGATGTTGTAAAAAGTAATAAGAAATTACTTTATGCAATTTTATTAAATATTTTAATTGTTATTCTGTTTATAATAGTAGGAATAACTTTAAATGAAAGTATATCAATTATAGTAATAGTGTTTACTATTTCTATTATTAGTTTTTCTTATTTATTTTATCAAATTATTAAAAAATTATAGGAGGAAATTATGAATTATATTTTATTAGCAATATTTATAGCAATATATCTTATTGGAGTAGTTGCTACAATATATCAAGTTTATAAAATAACTGTTATAGATTCAAAAGCAAGAGGAATTAAGCATCCAAAATTAATGGGATTATTAGCAACAAGTGGTAATAGTTCAGAAGGAATTATTCTTTATCTGTTGCATAGAAGAAAATACCCAATAAAAAATATTACAAAAGAAGAACAAAATGAAATAGATAGAAGAAAGAAAATTGCATTAGTAGGAATCATATTTATGGTTGTAGGAGCAATTGGTTTTGTATTCTTTATAGTTAGAATATAAACAATAGGAAAATTAAAATATTCCAGACAAATAATTTGTGAATTTTACGGCACAATGGATATATAAGATTGGAGATGTAAATTATATGTTATTGAACAAAATAGTAAGTAGTATTATTGAAATAGTTTTATTCTGTTTTATACCTTTTATTTGGTGGTTAATCACATCAAAGAAAAAGGAAAATTTCTTTAATTGGATTGGTTTTAAAAAAATTGACAATAAAAATAAAAAGTCAACGATTATAAGTATACTTATAACATCACTATTTTTTATGATAATTTCTATTATTACCCTTTATATATTAAAAGATATTGAAACTGCAACATCTGAATTTAAAGGATTAGGTATAACTGCTTTATTACCAGCTTTAATATATTCTATCTTTAATACTTCGTTGCCTGAGGAAATATTATTTAGAGGTTTCTTATTAAAAAGACTATCAAATAAATTTGGATTTATAATTGCAAATATAATTCAAAGCATAATATTTGGATTATTACACGGAATTATGTTTTTTAATTTAGTTGGTATATTTAAAGCGGTTATTATTATTTTATTTACAGGAATTATTGCTTATGCTATGGGATATATAAATGAGAAGAAAGCTAATGGTTCTATTTTCCCTAGTTGGTCTATACACGCAATATCAAATCTATTTGCCTCTATTATAGCAATGTTTTCTATTATATAAATTATAATTTCCTGCTCGTAATATTAAGATATTAGGAGAATGTAAAAATTCTCTTTTTCTGTGTTATAATGGATATGAGATGTGAACTATGAGTGAATATATTAATTTAGATGAAAATAATATTGAAGAAGAACATATTTGTTGTGCAATTGGTGATCCTAAACATCAAGATGGTGTTGATAAAAAGAAAGAGTGGATTAAAAGCAAATTAAAAGATGGT